>WBZM01000484.1_pt1 | contig 55494 bp, 48 predicted proteins | sample 5204271 | NCBI WGS metagenome assembly WBZM01 (sample SAMN12344346, study PRJNA552823) | activated sludge metagenome | biome: Activated sludge suspended growth; feature: Nitrification reactor; material: Wastewater; isolation source: activated sludge from nitrification reactor of wastewater... | reverse complement strand
TTATGGAGTTAAAGGGAGGATAAATAATTATAAGGGAGAAATACTTCCTCAAGCGGGTGGGAGTCAAGGAAATCGCTACGCTACCATGATTTCAACCATGGACATCGCTACGCTACCATGATTATAACCCGGACGTTGCCTGATCAATACAGGAGTTTCCTGACTTTGTCAATGCATCACCCTAACGAAAATTCCGGAAATCATCAGTAACGAATGGAACATAGATTGATGTTCCGCCGTTAATACCATTTTCTTAACCATGGTCTTATCACTCAATATATTTTAATTATTATGGTAGTTATAGTCCATGTAATGGATATAACTTTATCTGCATTTAATTTTATCTGACTTACTTTTAATAAATGCTCCGTCTCTTTGTAAACCTTATAGGCAACAAGACAAATGCAGATATGAGCTTCAATTCTTTTTGGGATAACATGGAATATCGGACGCAATTCTAATGTTCCTTTCGTAGCTCTAAACTCTTGTTCTGCTTCCCAAAGATTGCTAAATTGGCAATAGACTTCTTCTTCCGGCAAATCGTTGTTAGTATTATACCCTTTTAGTCCATTCTATTCTGGGTCTCCTTTGATTTTTGTTTTATCAAGTTTCACGCAGACATCATTGGAGCATATTTAGACAGTAAGCACTATAATTACCTTTCCTTAATCGGTAAGAAACAATATTTTATTATTTATCTACAATAAATAAAAATGTATAAATTTGTATATTATAAATAAATGAATTAGAAAATATCTTATGGAAAAGCAGCTGTTAAAGGATATTATGCTAGACCAAAAGTCTATCTTCTTCAGGAAAAAAGACTTAATCAACAGAGACATTGCGCTGGATAAGTATTTAACTTCAGAGCAGGTTGTTGTTATTTCCGGTGTAAGACGCTGTGGAAAATCCTCTTTGCTTAAATTGATAAAGGACAAGCTTGAGTTGGAAGAACATCAGTTGTGTTATTTTAATTTTGATGATGAACGAATCACGGCGGACATTTCCATCTTTGATCTTATTTACACATCTCACCTTGAATTGTACAATCATGAGCCGGTTTTTTTCTTTGATGAAGTCCAGGTAATACCGGGTTGGCAGAAATTTGTCAACCGTATGCACGAGCAGGGGAGTAAAGTTTATGTCACCGGATCTAATGCCCGGTTATTAAGTTCAGAGATCGCTACTTCATTGACGGGGCGTATTCGGACGATTAAATTGTTTCCTTTTTCATTTGCTGAATATCTCAGGTATATTGGTCATGAATATAATCCGGACAGGCTGTCGGTACAAAAGAGGGCTCAATTGCAGGCAGACTTACTTAAATATCTTTATCATGGCGGTTTCCCTTTGGTTATAAAGGAGGGTGACATTGACATAATGAATGATTGGTTTCAGGATATTATTTACAGAGATATCATCGCTCGATATAACCTTGCTTCAGTTGAAGAAATACGGCAAATGGCTGTATATCTATTGACAAATATCGGTAAAATATTTTCGTACTCAACCTTACAAGAAATCACAGGGCTTAAAAGCAGCAAATCCGTGAAAGATTTTTTATTTTATTTTGAAACAGCATTTCTTTTTACTTATCTTAAGAAGTTTGATTATTCTGTCAGAAAACAAATCATGAATTCCAGAAAGGTCTATGCTATAGATAATGCTGTAGTCAAAAGAATAGGTATCAATTTTTCACCCAATATCGGCCGTTTAATGGAAAATGTGGTATTCATAGAACTGCAGAGACGACAAAAAGAAGTATTCTACTTTCAGGGAAAATATGAATGTGATTTCCTTCTTGTAGAAGGACTTAAGGTTACCCAAGCCATCCAGGTAACTTATAATCTAAACGCTGAAAATTTCGAAAGAGAAAAGAATGGCTTATTGGAAGCGATAGAAAAGTATGCGATTCCACGAGGTATCATCATAACATTTGATGATGTTTACGGTATTACAATAGACAAGGTTGAAATTGTAAGTTTATCCAGGTGGTTACTTACGACAGGTTAATCAATGAGGATTATTGACGTTAATGTTAATATAAATTGTTCGATAATCTTGAAGATATTACATTTGGTTTCTGAATAACAATCGAAAAACCAACTTGGATGCTTAAAGCTTATCTGTCTTTCCTGTTATCCCTTTTTACCTTTGTGTTTCTTGCAGCTCAGCATGTGCACATTCCGGATTCGAGTTTCAAACAATGTCTTTTGGATAATAATGAAATCAACACCAACGGAGACGATGAGATACAAGTGGCTGAGGCGGCAGCCTTTACAGGGACGATATATTGTGAAGACCGGGGAATTGCTAAGTTGACCGGGATAGAAGCTTTTGTAAAGATAACCGGACTGGAATGCGGAGGCAATGATTTAATCTTTTTGAATGTCAGTAAAAATACAGAGCTGAGAAGGCTGTATTGCGGTAGAAATGAGATTTTTTCACTGGATCTGAAACATAACACGAAGCTGGAAGAATTGAGTTGCCATATGCTTAAAATACCAAGCATAGATTTGTCTTCCAATATCCACCTGACTAAATTTGACTGCGCTATATCCTCATTAATGAGCCTGAATGTGAGCCGGAATATTCATCTGAAATATCTGGATTGCGAAATGACCAAATTAACCGGACTGGATTTAAGAAACAATCGAGAATTGGAAGTTCTGAATATCGGATACACTTCCATTGACAACATAGACTTGAGCAACAATGGCAATCTGGTGGAATTGTATTGCAACGAAGCTCCAATCTATAAGTTGAATGTGAGTGCGAATCATAAATTGAGCAAACTTTCCTGCTATGGGACTAAGATTTACGCACTTGATTTGAGCAATAATCCTGAACTGACTACCCTGGATTGTTCCGATCTCGATTTAAGTTACCTGGATTTGAGCAAGAATCCCCGATTGCAATGGCTTAATTGTTGCTATAATCAATTAAGGGTGTTGGACTTGAGCAAAAATCCCAATTTGGAATGGCTTGAATGCACGCACAATAAGCTTACCGGCTTAAATGTCAGCAATACACCAAAGCTGGAATTATTGGACTGCACTTTTAATGAGTTGAAAACCCTTGATGTGACTAAAAATCCCAAACTGGTCAAGTTGGTTTGCCCCGGAACGATGTTGAAGGCTCTGGAATTGAGTAAGAATAAAGAGTTGCAAGTGCTGATTTGTAGTCATAATGAACTTATGTCCCTTGATTTGAGCAAGAATACGAATTTGCGACATGTGGATTGCTCTATGAATGCATTAAAGGATTTGAATTTAAAGAATGGCAACAACAAAATTATAGAGGGAGTTTACACCATAGGAAATGTCAATTTGAAATGCATTCGTGTGGATGATGTCACCTGGGCATCTGCGCAAGGCTCCTGGAAGAAGGATGCTCCAACCGAATATAGTAATGATTGTAAATAGGCCATTTTTTTAGTTACCTATTCGCATCAAATCACCTTGATTGTTCTATTTAAGATCTTACCCGATCGGGAAACAACAAGTCAATTTCCTGTATAAAAGAATGATATTTTCTCTCGATTTGATTCAATAAAGTGTATTAATAAAAATACTGCATCTTGTCCTTATTCCTCCAGCCGGCTTGATTTTCGTATTCCACAAAGTAAATTTTTACGTCTGCCTGATTTTCATAGTTCACAAAATAGATTGTTTTATCAGCCTGATTGGGATATTCAGTAAAATACCATTTGCCATCGTTTTTACCTGCCTGGTTCGAATACTTTATCTTGTAAACTTTCAAATCGGCTTGATTTTCATATTTGACTACATAGACCTTTACATCCGCTTGATTTTCATAGTTTACTGAATAGACCTTCTGCGCATAGGTAATTGAGGCAATCAACATCAGAGCAATTGACATTAGGATTCTCATGGCTTTTTTACTATTTAACGGTTTTATTTCCACATCGGTTTCTTTAGACAACTAAGTTTTTAGATTTTAAGATTTATTTAAAGGATAAAAACATCTTTTATTGAAAATTGGTTTTATTTAGTCCCATTTTGATATTTATTGGGATATTATTTACATTTTATGATTTAAACCATAAATTTTCGGTGCACTACTCCTTTATTTTGCCTTAAAATAATTGACTATGAAAAATTTAGCTTATTTCTTTTTGTTTATTCCTTTTATTATTGGATGTCAGCAAGCATCAAATGATGCATCAGGTACAATGGGTGGATCGACAGAAGGCATTCAGACCCATTCTCAATCAGGCGTTGTTGATGAAACTTCCCAACCGGACGTTGTTAAGGTCGCTGTAGGCAGCAAGGATCATACAACCTTAGTTAAGGCGGTCCAGACTGCTGAGTTGGTGGATGCTTTAAGCAATGCAGGTCCATTCACGGTTTTTGCGCCAGTTAATGCCGCTTTTGATAAATTGCCAAAAGGCACCTTAGATGATTTGTTGAAGCCTGAAAATAAAGACAAACTGACAGACATCCTGTATCATCATGTATATGTGGGTGTGCTAAAAACAGAGCAGTTGACTGATGGCATGAATCTGGGTATGGTTGATGGTAACAATCTGGGAGTGGCAGTTAAAGACGGCAAAGTTGTTCTTAATGGCAATGCCAGCATCATCGCCAGTGTACCTGCATCCAACGGTATCATTCATGTAATAGATGAGGTGTTGGTTCCTCAAAAGTAATCGCCATTTGATTATGTAGTTTGAAAAGTTGTTTTTTAATGTATGAAAAAGCGCTCTGTTGATACAGGCGCTTTTTTTATTTATAGCAAATATCCGGAGCAGAAGAAGAGGTATTTGCCTATATTGTGAGAAAAGGACAGTTTTTTGGAGACTATCCTAAGAATGGGATAATGAAAAGTAAATTCATTAATTTACAATCGAAGTCTGCACACCCGATTAAGCATCTATTGGGTTGGAACAATGCTCCAAGTTTGAATGGTATTTTCTTTGCTTTTTGTGGCTTCTTTCCAGGATAAGTTTATGGATTTAATGACAGCATCCTTTGATGGACAGGACATTTTTATTTTGGTATAAATTTTAAGCTTACCTTAAAGGTTCTCAACTTGACAAGGTGCGTATATCCTGCTTGGCTAGTTTCCAAAAGGAAGTCTGAAAACATCAGCAAGTCAGCCCTGTTTGCCCACTAAGCTTTTAAAGAATAAGAATACCCGGAAGTGACCGTATTGTTTGATTTAATAGGATCAAGATCTATTCAACTGTCAGATTAATATTAACTATACAGAAAACATTATCCCATAACTTACGTCTGATTGATCAAATCCCGATGACTGTCTGACTCAGGACAAAACTAATCTTCAACAATTCTTATGGTTCCTTTCAAATAAATATTACTTCGGGGGGGTATATTTTACCACTTCGTTTTTACAAGGCTTCAAGCTGTGAAGATAAGCATATATCGCCTCCAGATCAGATTTTTTCATGCCTGCATACATAGTCCAGGGCATGGTAGTTTGGAACTCACCGGGCTTGACTTCTTTACGGACATAGGTACTATCATCGAACTTTTTAAATAGATTTACGAATTCATCACTTGTAAGGTTACCGATTCCGGTTTCTTTATCCGGTGTGAGATTGGCGGAGGTAACGATGGAACCGTCCGGCATTTTAAATTCAAAGCCACCAGCATACTGTTCTCCAACGAATTTGCCTTGTTCCTGTTTGGTATGACAATCAACACAGGCTGCCGCTGTCACCAGATATTTGCCATAGTTAATTTTGTCGTCTGGAGAAGGCATCGTGACAAAACTTGGTTTTTTAGGTATTGTATTGATGATGAAGTTCATGGGAAAATCAGAATGAGAAGCTTCAGTTTTATTTTCGATTGGTGTTAGGCTTCTCAGATATGCGATAATTGCTTCTATATCCTTTTTATCAAGTTGTCCATAAAGGTGGTGTGGCATGATCGGGAAGAGTGCATTGCCATTTTTAGATACACCAGAGGTAATGGCTCTGAATATCTCTCCATCCTTCCAGTCTTTCAAATGAAAGGGAGTAATATTAGGTGCGACATACTTGCCAGGGAAGCCCATTTTTTGGTCAAATACCTCACCTCCCTTGCCTTCTGTGCCCGCAATGGGTGGGCCGGCAAACAAACTCCAGTCTCTGGTGGAATGACAGTCGATACAAACCGATACATGATTGGCCAGATATTTGCCCCGTTCAATATTAGCAGGACTCATCTCCACCTTGGTATCAGGGGCATTTCCTACTGATGGCAACATGGTCTTGACGTATATTAGCAAAAGGGTGATCAGGAGAATAATTCCTAAAAAGATGTAGCCAAATATTTTTCCGATCTTTTTCATTCTATTGTTGTTTTTAAATGTTCTGTCAAAATTAAGGATGGAAGCAGAGCAGAAATTGTATTATACGGACATTTATTATAGCATTCCATTGTGTAAGAAACGCTCAAAGGTGCTTTAGTGTGTTAAAGCTTTTGATCATCCTGATGCAGAACTTTGAAAACTGACATTTGTAGTTCAATGGATGCCCATCATGTCCAGGATGCCGGCATTTTAAACATCGAACTGCACATTCAGATGGCTACTATTCTGATACCGATGCAGAGGATATTGATTTTTTCCCTTTGAATGTCTAATTGCTGTACATCCTGTTAGGTTGCTGGTGTTATAAATTCGTTTGCCCGAATTGCGCAGGAATTTCCTTCATGAAGCTTTGAATGACTGACTACCCCTTTTCTTCATGCACCTCACATATAGTTATGTCGATGTTGAATATATGGCTACCATGGTAGGCGAATAGATTTACTATTGTTCGCGGCTTGTTTTGGACACTTCATTATCCTGCAAGTAAAAGGGTGTTGTATCCGAATACCTGAACCATGATTATACAGGCTATAAAAGTTATTGGCTATCTGATGCCCTTATACGGAGAATAGCCGAACAAATTTGAAATATCTCTTTCTGTATTTGGTCGCTGCAATTATCTTACCCCTTCCTGGACTTCAGCATATTGGCGATGCTTATGAGCAGTGTTTTTCCGTGTGGTTTGATACTAAGCATATCAAGCTGTTTGTATGCAAGGTTGAAATACGAATTAATTTCTTGCTCTACAATCGTGAAAACGCTGAGTGATTCCAACAAAGCTGTCATAGTGGTGACTTTTTCTTCAGCATTTATAGTATCGTTATCCAATAGATCGAGAATACTCCGACTATCCTGATCTGACGCTATTTCCAGTGCTTTGCAAATCAGGATGGTTTTCTTTTTGCGAAGTATGTCGCCGCCTTTTACCTTTCCTACTGTAAAACTATCACCTTTCAGGTCCAGCAAGTCATCCTGAATTTGAAAGGCTATACCGAGGTTCTCACCATATCGGTAAAGCGGTTTAGTTGATTCTAAATCCGCTCCTGCAATCATGGCGCCGATTTGCAATGCCATTCCAAGGAATACGGCCGTTTTCAACCTTATCATTTCGATGTATGCTTCTGAAGAGATGATTTCTTTTTGTTCGAATTCCATATCCATCTGTTGGCCGATACAGATCTCCATAGCTGTTTTGCTGAAAAGAGTCAATACTTCTATTGCATTTTTTGGCTTACTATCCTTGAGTATATATTGGTAAGCCAGAATGGCCATTGCATCACCGGAAAGTATGGCATTATTGAGGCCGAATTTCTCATGTACTGTCCTCTGACCGCGTCTGATGGATGCTTCGTCCATAATGTCATCATGCATGAGCGTGAAATTATGAAAGATCTCCAGACCATGTGCTGTATGCAGGCAATTGGCAATGTCTTCATTGTAAAGGTTGTAACCGATGAGTGCCAGCAAGGGTCTTACCTTTTTACTTTTCAGTCCTAAAAGATATTCAATAGGCTCGAATAGTCCGGGATAATTTGTTTCGTATTTATTTTCGGCAGTAAACCGATGATAGGCTTCAATTAATTCCGTTAATTCCATGGATGTAAAATAAATAAAAAAAGGCCGAAAATACTTCGGCCTTATTATTTTAATTGCCCTTTTTTCTTTCGTTATAAAGGCAGAATAGAGTATTCATGAGGAGTATCAGAAACAATCTGTATTAGCACCTCCCATACCCTGGTAAATAATTTTGGAAACAGTAATGTTTCCTTCTTTCTCATTGATATTACCTGTGACCTGAATAAATTGAAATTTGTTGTTTTCACCCAGGTCATGATCGCGGAAGGACTTTACGATAAAACCGTTAGGATCGACCACTTTTAGTTCCAATCCATTATAGCATGTAATCGCTTTGTATCCTTCACCTTCTTTATACACTCTGCATTTGAAAGGAGCTTCAGAAAGGAATTTAGTTTTTGCTTCTTTTTCAAGGCTGATGATCTGGGCATCCCTGCCTGGGATGTTGTCGATCTTCTCAAACTTTAAGTTCATCTTGCCGCGCTCATCATCAGTCTTTTCTACTTTGCTTTTCAAGGTTGTAGTAACTTTATCACCTTCAAAATAGTATTTGTAGATGTCCATACCATCCTTGCCCTGGTTTCTTGATTCAGCATAAATAATGTGATCGTCCTTAAAGAAAACTTTCAGGGAGTTCATTTCAAAGCTGGAATATGTGATATTTGTCAGAAGGATGGAATTGTTTTTACCTCCGAGAGCAATTGACTTATACTTTGTATCGTTCTGAAAATCTTTCAGATCACTGCGCATTCCCTTTTGAGTAGTGCGAACATATTCATCGATAGAAGCGACGTTGCCCGGAAGGACTTCCTTATTCTGCATGGTATCCACAGAACCAACTCTTTTGAAGTTGCTCAGGTCGGTTCCATCGGCTTCAACACTTTTTTTATTGGAGTTGCAAGATGCCATGAATAAGGCAAGCATTGCAAATCCGGCAATTTTTAATTTAAAATTCATGAGAAATATTTAAATGATTATTGAGTAATATTTACACCTTCGAGAGTCAGTAGTAATTCACCACCGGCATATAACTTCAGGATAGAGCCTGAAATCTCATATGAGTTAACCTTTTCCAGAAAAGACATTATTGTCGTTTCCTGGTCTATATTCTGGCAAGTCATCTTGGTGGAAGAAAGTTGGGTAAATTGGATATTCGAAGTACCTTTCTGGCTCTTGTAGTTACCCCGGAAATTATTACAACCTACATTGCCGGATATGGTACCTTCTCCCTTTTTATTGGGTAGTGATAGTTCGATATACCTTACAGCTTCTGTACTGGTAGCCATAGATTCTCTTATTTTGATGACCGTCCATTTAGTACCTGTCAAAAACATGTCGTTGCTGTTTTTTGCTTTCTTACTTGTATTGCATGAAATAAGCATTAGAATCCCCGCTAAAAAAAGAATGTTTTTCATATCGTTTTTATTTTTTCAAAAGTTGGCGCAAAGTTGAGAAGATTTCTACAGATTATGAAATATATTCTATATTTTTATTATACAATGAAATCCAGGCCACAAGGGCATTCTGTCTATATTTGCTTAATCTTAACAAGGCCGGGTCTAATTTATTAACTTCAGAAATCGGCTCAGACTATGAGTTGTGCATCATTTCTGAGAAAATCAACCAGACTTTTTTGAGACTTGTCATATAGCACTCCACAAATGCCGGCCTCTATCGACCCATTGACATTTGCCACATTATCATCAACAAATAACGTTGCTTCAGGTAAAATATTGGATTGAATCAGAACCTCTTCAAAACATTGTTTCTCAGGTTTTCTTAGGCCGAGTTGGTGGGAATAGAAAATTTGCCGGAACCAGTCGTGGTACCATTTTTCGTAGATGTTTTCCTGTTTCAGATATTTATCCAGCCATTGAATATGAATTTCGTTGGTGTTGCTAAGGATAAAAAGGGAATAATTCATTGACAAGCTGTCCAGTAAAGCTGGAATCTCCGGCTGCATTCCTATGAGCATGGCATTCCAGGCAGGCAGCATGTCATTGATAATCGCTTTTTTCGGAGATATCTTCGTCAGATGGTTGAAGAAAACCACATAGGGAATTTTCCCAGTTTCGAATTTCTTGAAAATTTCCCCGTATTCCATCAGATCACGATTGATATCCAGGCCTGTAACATCCGATAATCTGTCAGCTGTCAGGGAATAATCAATATCCAGCAGTACATTGCCAAGGTCAAAAATGATATTATTAATGCTTCCCATATATACTAAGAACAACACAAGTTACGGATATTCAAAAAAGAAAAAAGGGTTTTGAAATCATGATTCAAAACCCTTTTAGGGGTGGGCCCACCAGGACTTGAACCTGGGACCCCCTGATTATGAGTCAGGTGCTACTAACCAACTGAGCTATAGGCCCTCAATCCGAAAATTGTGGTGCAAATGTATATAAAATTATTTTTTGAGGAAATATTTCTTTCCGTTTATAAATAATTTCTTGAAATGTAATATATAATTATATGTAAATCAATTCTTTGGTTTCATTGATTCCCAGATCATTTCAGCTACGTCCATTACTTTCACTTCATCTTGCTTCTCTTTTGCCTTCAAACCGTCGGTCATCATGACATTGCAGAAGGAGCAGTTGACAGCGACTATGGACGCTCCTGTATTGATTGCTTCTTCTGCACGTTCGGTATTGATACGTTTTTCTCCCGGCTCATCTTCCTTAAACATCTGAGCACCTCCTGCACCGCAGCAAAGTCCTTTTTCGCGGCTTCGTCCCATTTCTACCAGATCAACATCCAGAGCGTGTATTAATTCACGGGGGGCCTCATATTCACCGTTGATACGTCCCAGGTAACAGGAATCGTGATATGTAATACGCTGTCCATCAAAGGATCCACCTTCAATTTTCAATCGTTTGTCCTGCAACAACTGGCTTAGGAACTGTGTATGGTGGAACACTTCAAACGTTGCCCCAAGTTCCGGATATTCATTTTTAAATATATTAAAACAATGAGGACAGGTGGTAACAACTTTTTTTACTCCATAATTTGTCAGAGTCTGAATATTTTGATTGGCAAGCATCTGGAAGATAAATTCATTTCCGGCGCGTCGGGCAGGATCTCCTGTGCAAGATTCTTCTTTACCAAGGATAGCAAATTCAATGCCAATATTATCCAGTATCTGAGCAAAAGCAGCTGAGACTCGCTGTGCTCTGGCGTCATAACTGCCCAGACATCCTACCCAAAACAACACTTCAGGATCTCTACCTTCCGCTGCAAATTCTGCCATTGTCTTGATATGCATATTTATTAATTTAGTTCTTTTATCCAATCATCCCGCTCAATGGTCATCTGCCACGGGCTTCCATTATTTTCAAGTGCTGTGTACATTGGTACCCAATCCGGTGGACCGGAGCTTTGGGTCAAAATTTCGTAACGTCTTAGCTGAAGGATGATTTCAAGTGGATTGATGAGGACAGGACAGGCCTCAACGCAGGCGTTGCAGGTTGTACAGGCCCTTATTTCTTCCTTTTCGATGTAATTAAATAAGTCTCGGCCATCATTGAATCCAATTTTATTATCAATTTCACCATTCATGGAACTGAAATTTGGATCATCAAGCTTGCAACCTACTTCTTCCATGCGGTCGCGGACATTCATCATTATTTTGCGGGGCGATAATTTTTTTCCGGTGAGGTTGGCCGGGCACACAGCAGTGCAACGTCCGCATTCAGTACATGAATAAGCGTCCAGAAGGTTTTTTTGCGTTAACTGGAAAATATCGTGTACACCAAAATCGGCCAATGTCTCTTTCGGCGCGTGATTCAACGGGATTTCCATCATATTTTTTACTTCGTTCTCGATGGACTCTATGTTGATCATTCTTCCTCGTGGATTGTCGGATGAAAGATAAGTATTTGGGAATGCCAGTAAAATATGCAGGTGCTTTGATCCGGGAAGATATAGTATGAATCCGAAAACGACCAGTACATGTAGCCACCAACCGAAACCACTGATTACATGGAGGAAGAATTCAGGCATGCCTCCAAAGAGCAAGGGGCCTAACCAGCCGGTAATCAGAAAGAATCCTGTGGAAGGATATTCATTTGGAAATTTGGTTTCCAGGGCTTTATCAGCACCATTGAGGCAGAAAATACCGGTGAGGAGAAGGATCTCCCCTATAAGGATGAGGTTGGCGTCAATCCTGGCCCACCCTGCAAGATCCTTACTGGTAAAGCGAGGGATCCGGAGCAAATTGCGCCTTGACAAAAAGGCTATTGTAGCGATAAAAGCAAATACGGACAACAATTCGATGAAACTAATCATGAATGAATATAATCCACCCAGATAGTGGGATAATATTCTGTGGCTTCCAGTAATCCCGTCTATTATCTGTTCGAGCAAATCAAATTGTGTGATAATAAATGCCACATATATAAATAGGTGCAAAATCGCCGGAAGTGGACGTTTGAACATCTTTTGCTGACCGAAAGCCACCAGCAACATACGGCGGAACCCACCCTTGTTATTCAACGGTTCGTCGTTCCTACCGAGCCGAATATTCCTTATTACCTTGCCATAGCGCTTTACGGCTTCCTTGAACACCCAGACAAGAAGAATTAAAAAAAGTATCTGAGAAATGATCATCGCCTTTAAATCTTTTATAATTTTATCCTTTACAAAAGTAAATATAATGCAAATATTGAATACCTTCCAAATGAATCAAAAGATCAGAAGGATTTCTTTTGAGATCCTGGAGCGGAATCTTGGTGAGGAGGAAATATATTTTATAGGGATCAACAATAGCGGATATGCCCTGGCGCAACTGCTGTCAGATATGCTTAATGGTTTGGAATATAATGAAATTAAATCCTCCGTCACAAGAATTCGTGTGAAGGCTGATCAGCCGACAGCTTCTGACATATATCTGGAGGGGATTGATGTCAATGAGCTGGATAATAAATGTCTAATATTGGTAGATGATGTGGCTAATACAGGCAGGACGTTGTTTTATGCCTTTCAACCATTATTGAGGATTATTCCCCGCAAGCTTGAGGTAGCGGTCATGGTGGACAGAAAACATAAACTGTTTCCTGTCCACGTTGACTATGTAGGCCTGTCACTGGCGACTACCCTGAAAGAAAATATCAGAGTGGACCTGTCAGATATCAAGAATATGACTACCTCTCTCAATTGACGGCGCTCAAATTTTTTTCATTGTTCGAACGAAGAGGTGTGCCGGCCCATCAGGTTTTGTTTCATATGAGTTAGCAAGCTATTGACCGTAGCGGGTTTGCCGTGATGCAATTCGTATTTATTCATCTCATCATTTGATGACTGATTCATCATTGAGTTGGACTTTTCGAAAATCTTATTTATGGCATCCAGATTGGACTGATGCATGGCATCGGAATATTTTCTTGCTTCGCTGTATTTTTTCTCAAACACTTCCCTGTCAAGGTTGAGTAGGTACCCTTCTTCGAGAATTAATCGCTGGTTATATACCTTTGTGTTTAACAATAACTTGCTTAGCACCGGTGCTAACTCGATCAACATGATGATGGAGAGCAATAATAAATAACGCCATCTGAGGGCAAGGTTTGATTCGATTAAATGTTGGAGCGCCTCAATACGTGCCAGAAAGCCATCATTGTCGTTAGCATCAAAGGCTGCAATTTGTTTATTCCGGATTGATGTCATGGTATCAATATTGGAATTGATCTTGCTAAGCAGGGGAGCTACTGATGACTTCCATTGATTGGAAGCCAATGTAGCAGCATCATATTCCGCTTTTTTTGCGCGTGCTATTGCAGCAATGCCTACCTTGCCTGTTCCACCACTACCATCCGTTTCAGCAAGATAAGAATTTCTGAGGGCTACGACCTGACTGTCTAAAGATGCCTGTATGCCTGCCAGAGAATCTCTTTGGGTGAGGAGTGGTTTTAGTTGAGGTTGTAAAGACCGGTTGATCTCTGCTACAGCGGCTTGTTTTTTTACCTCCCTGTCAAGTGTTAGCTGGATATTAATATCCTTTTTGAATAAATATAACAAAGCCGGCTGAGCCATAAAGGCACCAAGGCAAAGGGCCAGAGCTACACGGAAAGCGATGGCGCCCGTCTTACTTCCTTCCCCTGAACCTTGAAGCCCTGCAATCAGGACCCTGTCGATGGTCAGCACAATACCTCCCATCAGGAAGCCCCCTAGAAGCATAATCAGAATACTGTCTGTTACAGTGCTGAAGAAATATGTCCAGGCAGCAGTTGCAAACAGCCAGGTAAAGAAGATAGAAAGTCCAATCAGACTGAATTTTCGTTGCTCGGATCGATTTCCCTCCAACAATTGTGCATCAGCGGATGCAAGCCACCACAGAATCTTATCTGAGGTGGAAGTTTTGTTTTCTTCCATAAGATTAAAAAAGTTGAAAAATAAATTTGGTAAAGGTGGCCTGTCGCTCTAGAGATTTAAATAGAATAACGTAAACATAGCCGTAAATCATATTTATTACGTATAAATAGTATGTCCCTGTCGTTTCAATTGTAGTGTAATACCTTGTTATCCCATACAATATTATAGATGCCTGCAATACAAATTATGTATTACAGGCATTATAAAGATTCTTCGTAAATCACAGTAATTGATTAATCATTGCAATTTGTACAATAAAGACCTTTTGGCCCCATTTCCAAAACTTCATTTTTCAAGAAGTGCCAATTGTCAGTTATTTTTTCCTTGTCAAATTTGACATGTTCCACAAATTCATTCACATTTTCGTCAAAGGAAATTTTTGTGCCTACGGGGATCAGAAGTTTTATAGTGATTTCGGGGTTGAAGGCTTTTTTATCATTAAATATGAGCCCGGTATTGGAGAAAATCAAGTCATTACCATTTTGTCTTATACCATAGATTTTATCCAATTGGTCCACAGCAATTGGTGTATGGCTATAAAATTTAAGTTTTCTAATAATTCGAACTTTATCGTCCATGCTTTGGTCAATATTCAAATTAATCTTGGAAAATTTGACTGAGTGGCCGGTTGGATTCATGATTTTATCGAAAGAAACAGTAGTTAGTTGGTCTTTAGTTAAGGCGATATCCATTTCTTTTTCAGTAGATTGAACTACAGCGTTTGCCGGAATATCTTCTTGACTGATATATTCATAGTCATCAGCATGCATGTTGGCAGTAAGTTCCTCATCGGTACAATCATCGCAAGTCAAACCCATCTCTGACATCTTATATCTTTTACCAGGTATAAACTTCCAGCCATTAGGCATTTGGGCTTCGTCATATTTTACCTCAGACAGGCGCCACTCAAGACTTTCCGGAAATGTCACATATTTACCTATAGGAATGAAAAGATCAATCTCCACTTGCTGAAAACGATATTTGCAATCAGGTCTGATGCTGAAGAATGTAGGAACATCGAGCGTGTGTGCGTCTTTTGGCGAAATTGCATAACTTACGCAGTCAGCATTCTTTTTTGCATCAACTCCATCTTTACCACGTGAAGTCACCCTTTTGGTGGCTGACCATGCAGGCCCGTTGGTAGGATAGATGTTAAATCTTACATTATCGTTTATTTCCAGCTGGTTGTCATTGCCCATTTCCATGTCTCCAAGAACCAATCGTCCGTCTCTATGGTCCGGAGTTATCGCGGAGATGTTAATCTGGTCGTCTTTCAGACTTCCCAGATCCTGCTTCACTTCAATCGCTCCATAACTTTTGAATTCTCTGAAGGTCAATGCACTCAGTAGAATAAAGCAAATTAGGTTAGAAATCCAGAATATAGCCAGACTTTGACGAATACTGCGGTGGACGGGGGTTTTGAAGAATATTTTTAAAGCCCAGAAAATGACGAACACAACGGGAACGGCAAAAATCACGATACTGTTGAGAGAGGTCAGGAAATTAATAATAGGAGAGGTGGAGTTAATGAAACCCAGAAGTGGAAAAGCGAGGATATAACTGACAATCAAAGTGATCCAAAATCCAAGGAATATCAATGTGAATATTCCACCCAGCACTAGTCCGAAAGGTCGTAAAATACTTACAAGGCGGGCAGTGCCTGATCTAAAGGTTTCTTCCAGATCAATGGAAGGCCGGTCTGCCCTAAAAGACTTTTTTCCCTTATTGCTAAACTGTTGTGAAATGTCCTGGGCGAAGTCAGTGACCTGATTGGAGAAATGTTTAATTTCTGTTTCAAGAAATTCTGCGATATTATGAATGTTGATATCCTCTCCTTTCATGGCGAGATAGTCCGCCGATGTCTTTGCAGGGGGAACAAATATCCACATGATGACATAAAGTGGAATGCCAAAACCTCCCGAGCTGGCAAGAATGATGAAGAGCAGCCTGATCCAGTTGGCATTTTTAATACCTAAGTAAGCAGCCAATCCCGAACAAACGCCACCTAGTTTCTTATCGGCTAAGTTGCGAAATAGTCTGCGTGTCCGTTGTGTCCCGATCGGATCACCGGAAGTGCCCTGATCAGAGCCTTCACCCGGCAGGTCGATAGCTTCAGCACCGAATTCTTCAGGTCTTCCCATGATTTTGATGATATGTTCCACATCAGCTGTTGTTACAATAGCCTTGGAAGAAACTTTATCATGTAGAAGTTCACCTAGCCTGGATTCGATGTCCGACATTATTTCCTGATAGCTGTCGGATACAGCAAAATGATTTTTGATGGCGTTGAGGTAACGCTCCATAAGCATATAGGCATCGTCATCCATTGTGAATGGGAACCCGCCGAGGTTGATATTTATTGTCTTATTCATGATCTTGATTGTTTATTGGTTGTTTGAGACACGACTTTTACCAGTTGATTCCAGCTTTCCAGTAATTCAATGAGAAGTTCTTCTCCTGCCTGAGTAACACGATAATATTTTCTAGGAGGTCCGGTCGTGCTTTCGCGCCAAGTATATTCCAGAAGTCCGCCGTTTTTTAGTCGGGTAAGTAATGGGTATACTGTACCTTCCACTACAACCAGTTCGTTTTCCTTGAGTTTATTGATGATATCGGAGGTATAAAGTTCTTCGCCGCTAATGATGCCGAGGATACACATCTCTAGTACACCTTTGCGCATTTGAGCTTTGGTATTCTCTGCCTTCAACGTCTCGCGATCCGGCATTTCCTTTTCATTCATATCCTTGAATAAATTTATAAGTGAATAAATATTGGTAACAATGAATAATGTATAATCATGTATATCAATAACGACACAAATATATGGTATTATGTATTGCTTAGTACTATCTTTAAGATAATAATTTGTAAAAGATAGATTAATGTAATGTAAAAGTCGATGAAAGTAACGGTTAAGCATCAAATGAATTATTGGATAGTGTGTAATCTGTTGAGATGCGATAGCATTATTGAATGAATTGGAAAGAACGATATTGGGGCAGGTCGATGTGAACTAGGTAGAAGAATAATAGCTTATAATTCAATCAGGGTAGTAAAATACAAAGGCGGAAAAAACTAAGGATGAAATAAAATGAAAGAAAACAAACTTTGGTCTACTCTAATGTAAGTCTGGTGTTGGTTGTATGGTATTACTTTCCTACCTACTTCGATTTTTTGAGTGAGGGGGTAGTACCGCCTTCGAAGTAGGTAGATAATTAATAGCCACCATGCTTGACGGTATTGCCTTTCGGGGCGGCCTTGCCAAAAATCAGATGATTTGCTCGGGAATTAAATTTTTCATTTATTCCCAAATCCTTGTGTATAGCGGTTTTTGAATTATTACTTTCCTACATACTATGAATTTTGGGAGGGTGAGGGTGATGCCACTTCTGAAGTAGGTTGATAATTAATAGCCACAATGCTTGACAGTACTGCCCTTCGTGGTGGCTTTGCCAAAATTCAGATGATTTACCCGGGAGTTAAATTTTTCATTTGCTTCCAAATCCTTGTGTATAGCGGTTTTTGAATTATTACTTTCCTACCTACTACGATTTTTGGGAGGATCGGCGGGCTGCCGCCTCCGAAGTAGGTAGATGATTAATAGCCACTATGCTTAACGGTACTGCCTTTCGGGGCGGCTTTGCCAAAATTCAGATGATTTACCCGGGAGTTAAATTTTTCATTTGTCTCCAAATCCTTGTGTGTGGAAGTTTTTGAATTATTACTTTCCTACCTACTTCGATTTTCCCCCACCCACCCCTTGCACATCCCAAATCTTTTCCTTACCTTCACTGCGATTTCATTTTTTTAATCACCTTTTAATTCTTATCACCATGAATGAAGAGTTCAAAAGCCTAACCATCGATGCTTTCAGGCAAAAGTTCAGCACCATAGAACAGTGCATCGACTATCTCGCATCCTGCAAATGGGGCAACGGCTATAGTTGCAGACAATGCGGCCATAACAATTATTGCAAAGGAGCACATTACGGCGATCGCCAATGTACACGGTGCAACAAGATAGAAAGCGCCAAAGCCAACACTCTGTTTCACAGCATGAAGATACCCCTTGATCAGGCTTTCTACATGCTATATCTGATTGTTATCGACAAGAAGGGCTGTCCATCCACACAACTGGCACGACAAACAGGCCTCCAGCTCAAAACCTGCCTGCTTTTTCGCAGAAAGGTCATGATGGCCATGAGAAGCAACGACATACATCCCCTGGAGGGAGAGGTCGATGTGGTGACGACAACAGTAAGCATCGTCAGGCCTGACAAGAATGGAAAGAAAAGACCCCGGAAAGTCAAAGTTCTCATCGGAATCGAAAAGAAAGGCGGAGGAGCAGCAAGAAGCTATGTCAAGGTGATAGGCCGGGCAGCAGCACGGAAAGCAAAAGCATTTATCGGCAAAAAGATCGACAGCCAGGCTACAATCAACATGGATGAAGCGGCCCGGCGATGCTGTAATGGTCATTGCATCATGCCCGGTGAAGGACCGGACAAGGCCCTGGCCCACAGGGTGGTCACCAACATGATCAACTGGCTATATACCAGACACGGCCATGTGACCTATCTGCAGGACTATCTCAATGAATATTGCTACCGCTACAACAGGCACCGCATGAAAGGTGAAATCCTGGATGACATCATCGCCAGAATGGTCAGGCATAGGCCGATTGCTAAGAAATTGAAATTAGGTTGATCTTAATATGGCAACAGGATATGAGCTAATCAAACCTTTTCATAGTAAACTAATAAGGTACTTGGAAATTAGTGATCTCTTTTTGATTATTCAAGTCTGAAATCATATGTAATTGTTCCGCATTGTTGCGATACATCAGATGGAGTAAATTTAAACTTCAGGGCGTTTCTCCGCGCAATGTTTACAAGAGTTGCATCCTGAGTAGAAGAGCCTTTTAATGTAAATTCTGCACTTGTAACCGTCCCTTCGCTATTTACACAAACCTTGATGATGACTCTGCCTTCCTTTGAGCTATTATCGACTATTTTTGGTTCAGAAAGCACACCTCGGTTGCCTAATCCCCCCCCAATCCTTCCTTTTCCGCCGGTATGGATACCTTCCAAATTCTTGGCATTTGGATCACCCTTGGGATCGCCTTGATTTCCTGGCTTTCCTGCGTTTCCTCTTCCTGTTCCGGAACCTTTAAATAAGCCCCCGTATTTACCCTTAGATGCCTCATACTCTGCTTGCTCCCTCGCCTTTTTTTCGGCCTCTGCTTTACGGTTGGCTTCGGCTAATAATTCGGCCTTTCTTCGTTGCTCTGCCTCAATCTGTTCTTGTTCTGCTTTTCGTCTTTTTGCTTCATTCGCTGCCGCCACATCCACTGCTTCTGCATTATCATTTGTGACCATAGCTTCATCTTTGCTCGATGTTGGCGTAGGTGATGTTGTAGTAGGCAATGGAGAGCTGGTTTGAGAGGCTGTAGTATTGCTTGAAGAAGGTGGGAGTCCTCCCGGTTCATTGTTTCCGGGTGTAGGTTCATCGTTGCCTTGACCCTCATCGGGAAAACCTAGTGCAACCTCCATTCCCGGTTGTTCTTCTTCCCAGATAGGAGCATTGAAGGTAGCCAATGGGGAGATACCTATCAAGATCAGCATACTGTGTAAAAAAAGACTTGAACTGAATCCCTTGGTACTGTTGACCACTTCTCTTTTTTCCTGATTGGTTGCCATAACAACTTTTCTATATAAACGTTTAAATTGAAATTTTTCTTATTATTGAGGTTTCAAAAACAAAGATACATATTGTTTTTATTTTTAATGTATAATATTAATATTTTCAATAAAAGTATATGAGAAGAATTAAAAACATTGCAGTTTTGGGCTCTGGGGTCATGGGGTCAGGTATTGCATGTCACTTGGCAAATGCCGGTTTTGAGGTGCTTATGCTAGATATGTCTAGTGATGGCGCTGATAGAAATCAAATTGCAAATACTGCCTTAAATAGGGCACTGAAATCATCACCTGCCCCCCTGTATTCTAAGAAATTCAGGAATCGTATTCACACGGGCAACTTTGATGATGACTTGTCACGAATAAAGAATGTTGATTGGGTCATTGAAGTAGTAAAGGAAGATCTGAATATCAAACGCTTGATCTTTAATAAGATTGATGCTGTCAGAAAACCAGGTACAATTATAACATCCAACACCTCAGGTATTCCGGTAAGTTTGATGGTTGAAGGAATGAGTGATGATTTTAAAAAACATTTTTGCATTACTCACTTTTTTAACCCTCCAAGGTACCTCGCCTTACTTGAAATTATTCCGGGTACAGATACAGATCCCGAAATTATTGAGTTCCTGATGGTTTTTGGGAATAAAATTCTTGGCAAGCGCACCGTTTTGGGTAAGGATACACCGGCATTTATAGCCAACAGAATCGGCGTATTTTCTATGGGAAAAGCATTTCAGTTGACCAAAGAACTTGGATTGACTATTCAGTCCGTTGATAAGTTGACAGGAGTGGCAATTGGAAGGCCTAAAACAGGTACTTTCAGACTTGGTGACCTCGTAGGTCTTGACACAGCAATGGCTGTTCTGAATGGTATACGGCGCAATTGTCCGGATGATGCCCTTGCCGGTGATGGAGAAATTCCGGAATTCTTTGCGCGTCTCATAGAGAATAATTGGTTGGGAGATAAGACGGGTAGAGGATTTTATCAGAAGACAGGCGAAAAGGATGCCAAAGGGAAGCCTGTTATTCTGGGCTATAACTTAAATACCTTTGAGTATGAAGCAGATCCCGGCCAAAAACTTGAGAGCCTCGACACTTCCAAACAAATCGATGACCCGGAGAAGCGCATTAGAGTGCTTTTTGACTATAAGGATGCCGGTGGTTTATTTGTTAGGAAATCCTTGGCTTATACTTTCATTTATGCTGCTTTGAGGATTCCTGAAATAGCAGATAACCTGTATTCCATAGATGATGCCATGCGCGCAGGATTTGCCTGGGATTACGGCCCATTCCAGTATTGGGATATTGTGGGACTGGATAAAGGTATCGAAGCAATCAGGGAATTGGGCCTTGAAGTTCCGGAGTGGGTTGTTTTGATGAAAGAATCTGGCAATACCACTTTCTACAGGAATGACGCAGGAATAATTTCATTCTATGACCCAAATTCTAGGAGCTACAAGGCTTTACCGGGTGCTGAAAAATCTATTCAGCTGAATCTTCTCGCTGATCAAAAGGTAGTATATAAAAATGATGAAATCCGTCTTTGGGATATCGGTGATGATGTTTTGTGTCTGGAATTCACTTCCAAGATGAATGCTATTGGTGGCGGAATACTCAATGGAATCCAGGATGCCATTACCCTTGCTGAAGAAGGTAATTGGCGTGGAATAGTTATTGGCAACAATAGCAAGAACTTTACAGTTGGGGCTAATCTGATGATGATAGCAATGTTGGCTTATGAACAGGAATTCGACCAGCTTAATATGGCAGTCGATCTTTTCCAAAAAACGACTATGCGCTGTCGGTATAGTAAAATACCGGTTGTAGCTGCAACACAAGGATACGTTTTCGGTGGAGGATGTGAAATGGTGATGCACTGCGATGCAACTGCCGTGGCTGCTGAATCATACATCGGCCTTGTGGAAGTGGGAGTGGGCTTACTACCCGGAGGAGGTGGTACCAAAGAGTTTGCTGTGAGGGCATCTGATTCGTTTTTTGAGGGTGATGTACAGATTCCGAGACTAATTGAAAGATTCAAGACGATTGCTATGGCTTCTGTAGCCACCTCTGCTGTTGAAGCTTATGATCTTGGTTATCTCAATGAAAAGGATTTTATAGTCATGTATCAGCCGGAAGCTATTTACCGTGCCAAGCAAAAAGTAATTCAACTTTCCGGTGATTACGTTCCTCCTATTGAACGAGATGATATTCTGGTTTTGGGACGTACAGGGCTTGGAGCTCTTTATGCAGCAGCCCATTCATTGAAACTGGGCAATTATGCATCAGACCACGATATTCTTATCGCCAAGAAAATCGCCTATGTATTATGCGGTGGTGACTTGTCATCGCCACAGAATGTATCTGAACAATATTTGCTCGATATCGAACGAGAAGCCTTTCTAAGTCTTTGTGGTGAGCAAAAGACTTTGGAAAGGATTTCGCATATGTTAGAGAAAGGCAAGCCATTACGCAATTAATTTATTAATTTTAAAAAGGAAGAATTATGCAAGAAGCTTATATAGTGGCCGGATACCGAACAGCGGTTGGAAAGGCCGGGAAAGGAGGATTTCGATTTATGAGGCCGGACGATCTGGCTATTTCTGTGATTAACCACCTAATGAAGTCAATACCGGAGTTTGACAAATCGCTGGTCGATGATTGTATCGTTGGATGTGCCAACCCGGAAGGAGAGCAAGGCCTCCAGATAGGCAGGCTCATTTCTTTGAGGGCGTTGGGAAAGTCTGTGCCCGGTATGACAGTCAATAGATATTGTGCATCTGGACTTGAGACCATTTCCATCGCTGTGGCTAAGATAAGGGCCGGCATGGGACACGCCTATATAGCAGGCGGAGCTGAGAGTATGAGCTTAATTCCGATGACAGGGTACAAATTTGCTCCAAACTACAATATCACTTCAACTACACCAGATTATATTGCAGGGATGGGCCACACCGCGGAAGCCGTAAGCAAGAAATGGAATATATCACGCGAAGATCAGGATGCATTTTCTGTGCAATCTCACCAAAAAGCCGCAGCGGCCATCGATGCCGGTAAATTTACTGATGAAATAGTTCCGATTGATGTAGAAGAGGTCTATGTAGATGGTGGGAGCCGGAAAACTAAATCCTATACGGTATCGGTAGACGAGGGCGTCAGACGAGACACTTCCATGGAAGGCCTTGCCGGACTAAAACCGGCATTTACCAATGGAGGAACGGTAACAGCCGGAAATTCCTCCCAAACATCAGACGGAGCGTCATTTGTACTGGTGGTTAGCGAAGAATATGTAAAGCAGTTTAACCTGACTCCGGTTGCCAGGTTGGTTTCATGTAGTGTCGCAGGTGTAGAACCTATTCATATGGGCATAGGGCCATGTGCGGCAGTTCCGAAGGCTTTGGCTCAAGGAGGACTTACCCTGAGTCAGATTGGGTTGATTGAACTGAATGAGGCATTCGCAGCACAGTCGCTCGCTGTCATTCGGGAATTAAATTTGGACATTGCTAAGGTCAATGTCAACGGTGGAGCTATTGCCCTTGGGCACCCACTGGGTTGTACAGGTGCCAAGTTGTCTGTTCAGGTAATCAATGAAGCCAAACGAAGAAATGAAAAATATACGATGGTTACAGCCTGTGTAGGCGGTGGCCAGGGCATAGCAGGGATTTACGAAGTATTCTGATTGGAATACTATTGTCTTTAGACTGAAAATGCAGTGCCAAATTATTCCGGCACTGCATTTTTTATTTCCTTATTCCTAAAGTACTTCCTTATCAGGAAAAAATTTTGCTTTGATTACAGTTATAACGGCAGGCAAAACCGTTACAACAAGGATGCCAATGATGACTAGACTGAAATTATTCTGGACGAATGGAATACTGCCGAAGAAATATCCACCCAATACGAATATATTTACCCATAAGACCGCTCCGACGATGTTGTAAACCAGGTGTTTAAAGGGGTTCATACCTGCAATGCCAGCAATGAAGGGGACAAAAGTTCTGAATATTGGGAGGAATCGACTTAATACTATGGCTTTTGTTCCATGTTTGTCGTAAAAGGCTTTGGTCTTTTCAAGATATTCTTTTTTGATAAATCTGGATTCTTTATTGAAAATGGCAGGTCCTACTCTCTTTCCAATGGCAAAGTTTACGGTATTTCCCACAATAGCTGCTACCATACATACAACAATGGTCAGCACTACGTTAAGACCTGATGATGCACTTATCGCACCTGCTGCAAAAAACAACGAATCCCCGGGTAAAAAGGGTGTCACAACAAGCCCGGTTTCACAAAATACTACCAAAAACAAAACTACATAAGTCAATGTACCATAATTACTTACGATTTCCGTAAGATGGACATCAATATGGAGTATGAAGTCAAATATTTTTTTAATCGCTTCAATCATTTCTTAGCTTTTGAATTGCAAAGATGAAAAAAATGGGCATTTATTTATACGGAATTAAATAAAGGTGAAATTTCGTATAAAAATTCATAGGTAAATAAATTGTCGGTGCCGGTCCTTCCCAATTTAGCTTAATTAATACCCATCACAATCTATTACCCACCAAAACCTATATTTAATTTTAAGCATTTTGGGTAGTTAGTACGCCTCATCTGATATTATCCTTGTATCACCAGATTGATACTGATAATATTTATGGTATTCACGTTGGTTTTACTACTTTTGCACCTCGAATGATAAGCCATATTCTTGACCTATGATTTGTAAAATGCCCTTTATGTTCGTTTTCCTGACTGTTTTTATAGTCGGAATGATGCATTTTCGGGCCTTGGGCCAAAAAAGGCCAACTTCGAAGAAATCGGTACCGGTAGCTCGGGTTGTACCTCAAACGCCATTCAATTTCCTCATAGGTAATTGGGCGTCCTATAGTCAGGAAGCCACTTTCGCCGCGTATTGTAATGTCAAGGCAATAGCTTCAGGCACTGCCTTAGAGATCCACCTGGAAAAGCCGGACAAAACAATGTCCGTTGGGCTTATTTATTCTGATGCTTTGGATGATCGTTGGAAAATGGTTTGGGTGGGGCCCGATGTCAATACCATGCATAGCAACGGAGTCAGATACTATGAGTCCTCTTATGATCGCAATCTTTATTTTTTCCAGGGCAAAACCATATTTAACGGAAAGTCCGTGAAAGACCGTTTCATGTTTGAAAATATTAATAATGATACTGTCGTTTTTAGTTATGAGTTAAGTACGGATAATGAAAAGACCTGGGATATAGAATTCAGGTTTACTTTCAAAAAAAATAATTCACAATGATGTTTGTTTTTCGAGAACAATCAGTGTAATTCCCTGCCAATATGAAATACAATCTTTTCTCCTTTGGTATTTTGAGTAAAATGGAAAGACTGAGCCAGTTCTTTTGTTTCTCTTCCTCCAAATGTCTACATCGAACGGGTATACTATCCGTGCTGTGTATTTCGATTCTTCCAATTCTACTACTTGCGGGATGCCGGGACCGTAAGTCATTCAGCATCGACAATATGATCAATTCAAAGATTAAATTTGATGTCAGTCAACTGGACAAGGATGGCCTGGCGGGTAGTGAGGATGGTAAATACAGCATTACCTATGAATTTTGCATTCCCGACACCCGCTTGTACCGAGATAAGGTTAAGAAAATTGATTCAACTATTGTTTTTACCAAATCTCCTGGTAGATCCATGTGCGATAAGAATCAAATCCTTTGTTTGGGTAACACCCATCAACCTCATGCAGTAAAAGTTTTGAATAAACTTGCCGGGTTGAGTTTTGTTGAAAAAATCAGTGAGACCTACTTTGAATAGCCAGATTGAGTACAATTTCGTTGTGCCTTTTACAGTCATGCAATTAACAATAAATCTTTAAATGAATTATTTGGCGCATTCTTTTTTGTCACCTGATAAACCGTATGTACTAACGGGCAATGTAGTGGCTGACCTGATCAAGGGAAGTGCCAGGAAAGAAGTGGATCTGCGATTCCTCCCCGGTATTGAGTTGCACCGGGATATAGATGCATTCACAGATGGTCATCCGGCGGTAACTCGATTTAAGGCAGCCTTGCATGATCGATTCCATAAATATGCCCCGGTGGTGAGCGACATATATATGGATCATTTTTTAGTATTGAACTGGTCTCAATACTCTGAATGGGAGATTCATGATTACATCGATTGCATATACAACAAAATGAATTCGGTCATCGACCAACTTCCCCAGGATGCATACAGACGGATCAGGAATATGATAGAGCATCGATGGCTCACGGTGTATTTTACAATCGAAGGTATTGAAGAGGTTTTTTCAAGGATGAATCACAAACTATCAGACAAAAATATACTCAAAGGAGGAGGAACTTGGTTGTCTGAAAGGATTGATGATTTCAATGATATTTTTATTTCATTTTTCCCTGAACTTATAAACTTTGTATCACAATCCTATCCAATACCCGCTTTTAATAACCGAAATGTTTAAGTTGTTTTTCATCATCCCGCCAGTTTTCCCTGACCTTAACATATAATTCCAGGAAAATGTGATGATCAAGAAATTCTTCGATATCAGCTCTCGAACGAATTCCCAGTTGTTTTATTTTTTCTCCATGCTTACCGATCAATATTGATTTCTGGGTATTCCTTGCAACAAAGATGGTTGCACTGATGTGCGCAAAAGGCTTGCCGTTCTTTTCAGATTCAACATAATTATCGATATACACTTCACATGAATATGGGACCTCCTGGCTATACAAGGAAAGGATATTCTGACGGATAAGGTCAGAGACAAAAAACCTTTCATTGAGGTCGCTGAGTTGATCCTTTGGAAAATATTCCGGACCGGGGGGGAGTAGGCTGATGACATTGTCGATGATGATTTTTCTGTCGTTTTCATCAATTGCTGATATCAGAAGTATTGAATTCCAGTTGACATCATTTGGCCAACCCGAAGTGATTTCCGGGATAGTTGCCTCAGGTCGTAAGTCTTTTTTATTGATGACTAAAATTTTAGGGGTTTGAGCTTTGTTCAGAATTCTGCCTGTTTCTTCTGACCAGGGTTGAGGATCCGTGCAGTCAGCCAGATAAAGTACAATATCTGCATCTTCAAATGATTGAAAGATGTAGCTGTTCATTTTTTCCTGCATCTTATACGCCGGTTTATCGATAATGCCTGGAGTGTCAGAAAAGACTATCTGATGTTTCTCATCATTCCATATGCCTAAGATTCTTCTGCGAGTAGTCTGGGCTTTTTTGTTAGTGATACTTAGGCGTGTTTCAAGTAGCTGATTGAGCAGGGTTGATTTACCCGCATTGGGTTTGCCGAGGATATTGACGTATCCGGAATAGTGTACCTTCATTTGATTCTTTTGTGTGAAAACGTAGACTCGGGTAGGGTCTTTGGATTTTCGATGAATTTATCAACAAGGATAAATAGTTGGGATGGAGTGAATGCCCTCCAGTTGACTTGATTCCATTGTTCTCCATATAACATAAAATGATAAAGACGTGAATGAGCCATTTCTTCCATCACATGGGGGAGCAAGCCGAGAAGTACAATCCAGCCTGCTTCGTCTTTGATATCCTCGTACCATTCTTCATAATAACTATCATCCGATGAATGAAAATTCAGAACTTGTTCGCCGATAAGAATGAATTTTGTTATCCCATGGTTGATCTGATGATCTATGATTGTCCGCTTCAGTTCCATGATGTCGTTGTGCAAGGCATCATTCCATTCACCCAATAATTCGATGATGGTAAATCCCTCATCATAATCCGCATAAAGTATTTTGAGGTAAAGGGTATTGGAGCCGAAATCGTCCCATTGCGGATGGATATAGAAGTTATATACCTTATTGACAAACTCGAACTCATTAGATTCGTGCCCATAATAGGGCGAAAGCTTGTCTTCAGAGGCGATATAATAATCCCGCCATTGATAATAAGGCTCTAAATCATGCATCTTTTCAGATTAAAAATATATGTAAAATTAGTCAAAAACTTTAACACTACTCATGGATTATTGATAAAACATGGTTTACATAATACCAATTATTCAATTTTTATTATTCATGAATTTTACGACATAAATATCAGATTTAAAGATAAATATAGTTGTGTAAAATAAATATATTATTTAGGTTTATCATGGCAGAAAAAAAATGGTTAATATTACACTCAAATAAGAATTATAGTCATGATGAATGAACCGTTATCCGGAATAATGTCAACCAACCTAATCACTGTAAGTCCGGGAGATAAGTTATCTGTGGTGAAAGATTTGTTTAGAGGAAAAAGGATTCACCATATACCCGTAGTACAGAACGGTAAATTAGTGGGGCTTATTACGACAGCTGATTTGCTTTGGCTAAATAGGAAGCATGAGGAATATGATTCCATTCTTGTAAGTGAAATAATGACTACAAAACTTGCCACCCTGGAACCTACAGACAAAATTGGAAGTGCAGCAGAGTTATTTTTACTTAACCATTTTCATGCAATCCCGGTCGTTGAAGATGGTACATTGATAGGTATCGTTACATCCTTTGATGTATTGAAGTACCAGTTCAAGAAGGCGTACCCGACCCAATTGGTTGATTGATAAGTCGATTGACTGACTCAAAGGCTGATGCAGGTATTTCCCTGTTTCCCTAAGGATGTTGGCCTCTTTTCATATTTATGATGTTGGTTAGTCAGCGCTAATTGTTAGGCTGTTGTACGCCATTAACGTAAGTTGCTGATAGTACAATATTCTTATTTTCATCATATACTACATACTTCCCGTCCTGTAGGCCATTTTTAAAGTAACCCAGTCGTTGAAGCTTACCGGTGGGGAAGAAACCTCTGAAGACACCGTCCAGTTTTCCGTGTTTGTAACTCATTTCTTCCACAGGCGTACCCATTTTGTAGGTTACTTTTTTACCATGGAGTTCATTATTCATATAACTTTCATACATATCCACCCTACCTGAATTGTTATAAACAAAATGCAACCCATTCAGTTTTCCTTCTTCATAGGTCCAAGTCTCCATCGGACGCGTGTTTTGCGCAAAGAATACGGTCCAGGTACCCACCTTTTTCCCATTTTCTATCATGCCTTGTTCTTCCAGAAAGCCCTGTGGAGTTAACTTAGTTACCATCTTTCTACTTGTACCCGGAATATCTTCTACCAAATACTCGTCAAGATTGAGAGAGGTGTCTACAGCATTTGTGGATGCTTCCTTGCAGGATTGGAATGAAAGAATGATGAAAAGAAATCCTACTAATGCACGAATTATCATTTTTTTATATTTTGCGCAAATTTATTAAATACCCGGTTTAAATAACGGTTTTTGGTGCGTCAATGAATTCATAATATTCGAATCCTAACATGATGGAAAATACAGCAATAGTCGCTAAAGTCAAACTACTCGGAGAACTGCTTGAATTGCATGATGCAAATCCTTTTAAAGTCAGAGCCTGGCAGAATGCCTATTCAACGCTGAAGAAGGTTGGAGAGCCTATTGTCACGATGACACCGGAGCAATTAAGCGCATTGCCTGGTTTGGGTAAGAATATCCTGTCAGCTATCACAACCCTAGTAAAAAAGGGATCTGTAGACGAATTGGATGATTTGCTTGCAAGAACACCTGAGGGCATCGTAGAAATGTTCAATATCAAGGGCATCGGGCCGAAAAAAATTGCTCGTTTTTGGCATGAAATGAGCTTGATGTCTGTCGGTGAATTGATTTATTATTGCACAGAGAATAGACTTCGGGATGCCAAAGGCTTTGGAGAGAAAAGCCAGCAGGACATACTTCAAAAAGCCATGCTTTATGAGTCGAGTAAAAATAAGTGGCTTTATGCCAATGTCGAACCTATATTACTTGCCTTTGAAGATGCCTTACAAAAGGCCTCCATCAATCGGTTCAGGCTTACCGGACAGGCTTTTCGCCGTGAGCAGGTTGTCGATCATATACGCTATGTCGTTGATTCTGAAGAAGGAATTTTGAATATTCCTGAGTTTGTTGTGTTGGATTCACGAAATGATGTGATTAAGGGAAAGTATATGGATAGGGTTACCATTGAGGTGGTTATTGACCGGGCTAATCCATTCAGTCGGGCATTTTTGGATTCTTTTTCCGAAACAGTTGATGTTGCAACACTTTTCGATATAGATAAAGTCCCTGACAATGAAGAAGAGTCAAGCATATTTAAAACTTTGGGCATTCCATATATTTCAAAGGAGTTGCGGTGGAGCAACGAATTGTGTTTGCTGAATCCTCAGAATCTTATTACGGTAGAGGACATCAAAGGGGTAATTCATACACATACAGTATACTCCGATGGTATCCACAGCATCCGTGAAATGTGTGAATTTGCTTACCGGAACGGTTATGAATACATAGCTTTTTCGGATCACAGCAAATCGGCATCCTACGCCAACGGGTTGTCCATAGAGCGCATCCTTCAACAACATAGGGAGATTGAAAGTATGATACCTGAATTTCCGGGTTTGACAATCCTTAAGAGTATTGAATCCGATATTTTAAGTGATGGGAATCTTGATTATGATGATGAAATTCTTGGATTGTTTGATTTTGTGATTGGAAGTGTACATTCCGGGTTGAATATGGATTCTGAGCGAGCGACTCAGCGTCTGATCAAAGCTATTGAACATCCTTTTATGAATATTTTAGGCCATATGACCGGGCGATTGCTACTTGCCAGAAAAGGATATTCGCCTGATATGGCTAAGGTCATTGACGCCTGTGTTGCCAACAATGTAATCATAGAATTGAACGCCAATCCACAGAGATTGGATTTGGATTACACTCAATTGAAAAAAGCAACAGATCGGGGAGTTAAGATCAGCATTAACCCTGATGCGCATAGTAGGGAAGCAATAATGAATATAAGGTATGGGGTGATTGCGGGAAGGAATGGTGGGCTTCAACGGGAGAATGTAATTAATGCTCTCCCGGTGAATGATTTTTTGGCATCTATGGTCAAGAAATAATGAACCCGGCTATGTTAACAATTAGTAAAACAAAGGCTTGTTAGACTTTTATTAGCAATGGAAGGTATTCTACCATATTATATTTGTATTAAAAATTACAAAAAAACAAATCAAATAAGCGTATGAAATCGTTATTCTCTTTTCTGTCACTATTTTTAGTGTTGTCTGTTTTTAGTTGTAAAAGTGACACTACCGATGCCAATGGGCAAGAAGCCAGTAAGGCACAGGCAATAGCGGATGGAACCGTTTCAGATCAGGTTGCCACCGGTAACCCCAATGAAATCAGTACACCTACAGGCCCTACAACCACCATGGTGCTTGACAAGACTGAATACAAATTCTCTAATGTTAAAGAAGGAGATGTTGTAGAAACTAGTATTAAAGTCACCAATACCGGTAAAGAACCCTTGGTTATTGTAAGTTGTAAAGGAAGTTGTGGCTGCACAACACCTAAATGCCCGACCAGTCCGATCGCCCCGGGTCAGTCCGCCGATATCCCTGTTAAATTTGATACACACGGAAAGCCAGGTACGCAGTCTAAAGATGTTACAATCACTGCTAATACTGTTCCTGCACAAACCAAATTCCGCATTTTTGGTGAAGTAGAGCGTGTACCAAAAGAATCTAAATAATCCTTCAAAAGGTAAGAATAAACCCAAAGCAGCCAGGACCTAATCCGGGCTGCTTTTTTATTTAATACAGCCCTTTATCCATGGAATATAGAAGATAACTATACTTTCAGAATCAGTTTTTATAAGGTCAATTATGCATTCTGCCTTTCCCGGGATGTTTAAAGAGATTTAACTACCCACTCCAGAAAATCGGGCATGACTCTGTGCCAAGTTCCGGTGTCGTGCGTGCCGTCACTTACTTCAAGATAAGTCATATTCTTGCCCTGTTTGTAACCTTTTCTTTCCAGGCAAAGCATTACATCGACCGTGTCATCAATTGAGTCAATAATGCCATTTCTGTTGCGATCGCTTTCTTCGTCCAAAGCACCTGTCTGAAACCAAAAATGTTGCTTGCTACTGATTGCATGGGTGTCAATATATTCATGCAGAATTCTGGACCCGTCGGGATCTTCTTCGGTAAATGGTGAGTGACGCCACCAAAAACTCCCTGAGAAGACACCGGAAAAAGAGAATACATCCGGATTGTGTAAGACAATATCCATAGCAGAAAGACCTCCTAGTGAGAATCCGGCAAATCCAGTCATTTTGGACAACAAAGAGATTTTATGTCGTGAAAAAAGATAGGGAAGGAGTTCATTATTGATGAATTGATTGTATTTACCCGCCTTGTTGCCCCTGTTCTTATAATCATTTTTATACATAGTACCATATTCATGGAGGCGATCACCGGCCTCTAATCCAATGATACGCAGGGGGACATTCGGATAATCCAGTTCGAATCCGGCTATTCGATCTGAAATTCTAAGTGCAGCAAAATCCTGCCCGTCATTAAATAGAATCGTAAGGCATTCATTACCAATTGCTTTCTTGGTCTCCAATATATGGATTTTAACTGATCGGCCCAATGTAGGGGATAAAAAAGTGGTAACTTTGTGAAGCATTATTTTTTTATCAAGTCAATATGAAGGTCGTTATATGTTTTCACAAAAATAAAAAATAATTACAGATTAGCCGGTCATTTAATATGCCGTTTTATAAATTGATTAGAATGAATGAATACTTTCAATTTCTTCCGAAATATTTAATTTTTGTTTAAGGAGTTATTCAAAAACGGATTTTAACACATCAAAGCTTTGAATATGCTGAAATCCCGAAATATGGACTTTTAGGAAATCCAGCAATTTTTCTACCAAACGATTACGTTCATCCCTTTTGGGCTTAAATTGGGATACCTGCCTGACATCGGCTTGATTAAGTTGTGTCAAGGTAATCATATCATATCCGGAAAGATACGAATGGTGCAGGGGCCTATTAGATGTGATCGTGTCAGAGGGAATGTCGTAGTAATATTCCGGATGAACACGGTGTTTTAATAATGAAAATCCGGATATTTCAAGCAAACGAATCAAGTACCAAATATGAATCGACCAGTTGTCATCATTTGCCTCCAAATCATCTAATACAGACTGGAGCAAGGAAAACTCCAATTGATGATTTTCATATTTGTTCAGCATCCGTCTCGTAAGCTCTGAAAGAAACATGCATAACGCAATTTTTCGGATATCACTGTAAATTGAAGTACGAATAGTATTGACCTTTAACTCCTTCAATTGATGCAGATCGGTATTTTCCTTCATGTAGAAATCAAGGTCGACCGATGCGGCTAATTGGATGGATGAGGGGGATGTCCTGCTTTTGGACTTTCGGACTCCTTGGAGGATGAAGGATCCAAGACCGTGTACTTCTGTAAGAATGTCCAGTATAACGGAGGTTTCACCATATTTGAAGGTACGCACGACGATGCCTTTATCTTTCAGCAATTTGCTCATCGCACATTAAATTTATTTTTTTGCTTTTTCGGAATATTCTTGTCGGGTTCGGATTCGTTGCTTCTGTCGTTCTATGATTAGATTGGCCAATCCAATATGAGGAGCGGTTTCTGCTAAAGGTGACAAGGCAAATTTGATTTTCGCTTCATCTACATCCAATCGATAAAGATAACTGAAAAGCAAATCCGGATTGTCATTCAACATCCGGTTGACAACATCAGCAATGGCATTGAGCATCTCTTCATAACCAACCTGAGTGTCCGGTAATGTTACCGGTAGTTCCAACGAAGTAAGAGAATTCAGATCATCCATCAACCTTAGGTTATGGTTTTTGCAAGACTGTCACCAAATTCAAGCAAAGCATCAATATAATTACGATGATTGGCCAGTCTGGGGACTTTATTCTGTCCCCCCAATTTATTACGGGACTGAAGCCACCGATGGAAAGTGCCAACAGGTACAATAGTAAGTTTAAGCGGCATCAAAGCCAGATCATAAGATCGTTTGGCATCATAATCACTGTTAAGAGTGCGAAGATTATTGTCCAGCAACTGACCGAAAGCATTGATGTCCTCCGGTTTTTTGTTGAACTCGACAATCCATTCATGCCCGCCTTTCATAGCAGTAGTTAGATATATTGGGCCAACAGTATAGTTATCGATGCTTGATCCGGTAGCCTGACAAGTCATCGCCAATGCCTTATCTGTATTATCCACCATTACTTCTTCTCCGAAAATATTGATATAATGCTGGGTACGACCTTTTATTTTGAATTTATAGGGGCAGGTCGAACTGAACTCCACGACATCTCCCATCATGTATCTCGCCAGTCCGTTATTGGAAGTTATCAAAATGGCATAAGGCTTTCCTGTTTCTACGTCCTTGAGAGGAATTGCTTCCGGGGAATCTTTTTCCCACTCACTCATTGGAAGAAATTCATAGAAAACGCTGTTGTTGACAAGCAGAAGCATGTCTTCATCACTATTGTGTTGTTGGATGCCGAAAAAGCCTTCGCTGGCATTGTAAATCTCCTGATAGATAAAATCTTTTGAAGGAATCAAAGCCTTAAACTGTTCGACATAAGGGCTGAAACCGACTCCGCCATGAAGATACCCCTGGAGATTGGGCCAAATTTCTAAAAGGTTCTCCTTATTTTGTTTTTTAAGCAATTCCCGAAAAGTCACTAAAAGCCAGGTAGGGACTCCTCCAAACATTACTACATCCTGACTACCGACCTGCTCGGTTATCCGGGCAATTTTTTCGTTCCAGTCCGATAGCATAGCGATTTCCAGGTCCGGTGTGTAGAAAGAACGGGCAATAGTAGGCATGTTCTTCGTCATTATTGCTGAAATATCACCTACAATAGCTTTGGGGTATTCCGGAAAGTGACTCAAGGAGCCGCTAATCATTAGAGATTTTTTGTTGAACAATTCCGCATCAGGCCTTTTTCGGTAGAATAGGGACAAGCTATCCCATGCACTCTTTAGATGATTTTTGTACAAATTAGCCCTGGTTACCGGAATAAATTTGCTTTTGTCGTTGGTGGTACCTGATGATTTCGAAAAAAAGCGAACATTGCCACCGATAAGTACATCACTTTCTCCCTTCATCATGCGTTCTATGAAAGGTTTGAGATGGTCATACGTTACAACCGGATAGGCCTTATGGTATGATTTATAATTTTTGACATGCTTAATGCCGTTAAGCTTTCCGTATTTAGTGTTTTTGAAGTTGAAAATCAGTTTGTTAAACACTTTTTCCTGTGCTTCTATTGGTGCAGTGATGGATCGCTCCAACATTCCGTGTACCAGTTTCAAGTAAACCTTTACAGCACTGTTTAACAATTTTGGCATAGGATTCAGTTACAAACAGTCTCAAATATAAGGTATTTTGAAAAAAATTGTTCAAATTTTTTGGAGAAAGTCCATTGGATCATGCACTTAGGGTCAATTAATCTGATTTTAGTATTCAGGAGTGTTGCTGAGGAAAAAAACAATTAGGTAGTTGGATAATACCCAATTTATCTATAGATATTGGCTTCGCTTAAAGTGAAATTGTTTTTTTTGGAATTAATTGACTAAATATCAGAATTTAAATCCTGATTGCCTTATAAGGTGGCCCCCTTTTAGTATTACTTATCTACCTACTTAATTTACAGCTGGTGAGAACCAATTTCGGTCAGTGCCCTGAATGCTATTATGGATTAAAAATCGAATGAAATGGGAAGTCCAAATCTAATTAGGTAGTTGATTAATACGTGAGACATTTACCATATCCTCATTTTTAAACAATCTGAATTTTTTTTCAACCCGTACTCGACTTAAGTTTATTAAATGGAATCTGAGATTTCTTGTTCCAGCTCAAGGATGAATATTAGTTATCTACCTACTTAAAATTACCCACCCACCCCAATCTTCCCTAAATCCCCAAATCTTTATTTATTTCCAAAGAAATATTCCTCCTGAATTCCGTATTTTACCATATCTTTACAGTCCGTAACGACAAGTGAATATGCAGACTAAATTTATCTTTGTTACGGGTGGAGTTACTTCTTCTCTTGGGAAAGGCATTATTTCCTCCTCTCTTGCAAAATTACTTCAAGCACGAAATCTAAGGGTTACTATTCAAAAGTTCGACCCATACATCAACGTTGATCCCGGTACTATGAATCCATATGAACACGGTGAATGTTACGTAACCGATGATGGGGCAGAGACTGATCTTGATCTGGGTCACTATGAACGATTTCTCAATATCAGGACAAGTCAGGCGAATAATGTAACTACCGGTAAAATATATCAGACCGTAATCAAGCAGGAACGGGCAGGTAAATATCTTGGCAAAACAGTTCAGGTCATACCTCATATTACAGATGAAATCAAACGACGTATCAGATTGTTGGGTGAGTCCGGAGAATATGATGTCGTTATTACCGAAATAGGGGGAACTGTAGGGGATATTGAGTCCTTGCCTTATATCGAGGCACTGCGACAATTGCGTTGGGATTTGGGCATGCAGAATTCGCTGGTTATCCACCTGACACTTATCCCTTTTCTAAGTGCAGCTCAAGAATTGAAAACCAAGCCTACACAACATTCAGTAAAGGAGCTCCAGTCGCTTGGGATTCAGCCGGACATCCTTGTTTGCCGTACAGAAAGGCCAATTTCTCAGGAAATTAAACAAAAATTAGCTTTATTCTGTAATGTTGAACAGAATTCTGTGATAGAATCGATCGATGCTTCTTCTATTTATGAGGTGCCATTGCTGATGGAAAAGGAAGGCCTGGATGCTATTGTTTTAAAAAAATTCAACCTTCAAGGACTGCCAGAACCTAACCTGGACAAATGGAAAGCGTTCCTGTCAACATTGAAATATCCTAAGAAAGAGGTTAAAATTGCACTCGTAGGTAAATATATCGAGCTAAAAGACGCATATAAATCTATTTATGAGGCTTTTATCCATGCCGGTGCTGCCAATGAATGTAAGGTCCATGTAGAACCTGTCCACTCAGAGGATCTTTTAGATTCAGAAGTATGCCAAAAGGTATTGAGTAAGATGGATGCCGTGCTGGTGGCTCCCGGTTTTGGGTTGAGGGGCATTGAAGGCAAATTGAACGCCATTCGTTATGTCAGGGAAAATAAAATCCCGTTTTTCGGTATCTGCCTTGGTATGCAATGCGCAGTGGTGGAGTATGCCAAGAATATCGCAGGAATGAAAGATGCCGCATCTACTGAAGTTGACCCGAATACACCATACCCTGTGATTGCTTTGATGGAGGATCAACAGCATCTTAAGAAGAAAGGCGGGACCATGAGATTAGGGGCGTACTCCTGTAAAATCACTGACAAATCACATGCTATGAAGGCCTATGGATCTGCTTTGATTGAAGAAAGACACCGTCATCGATGGGAATTAAACAACCAATTCCGGGATAAATTGAAAAATGCAGGACTAAAGATTACAGGGGTTAATCCGGATCGGGACCTGGTAGAGATTATTGAAATTGAGGATCATCCTTGGTTTGTTGGTGTTCAGTTTCATCCGGAGTTGAAATCGACCGTTGAGATTCCACATCCATTATTTGTCAGTTTTGTTGAGGCAGCCTTGACACATCAGGCTCAAAATATGGCTTGACCCGAGGATGAAGCAGAAAACATATGAAGTTCTGAACCGATATTCAGTCGAGGAATTTAAAAGATTGAAGAAATTACCTGTTGTAATCGTTCTGGACAATCTGCGTTCCGGATTAAATATTGGCTCAGCATTCAGGACTGCTGATGCTTTCGCTGTCTCATCCATTGAATTGTGTGGAATCTGCGCCATTCCACCGAATAGAGAAATCCTGAAAACAGCTTTGGGAGCTACGGAATCTGTTCAATGGCGATATCATGATTCGACCAAGGATTGTATCAGGCAATTAAAATCGGAAGGATTTGGGATTTTCGCCATAGAAATAGCTACGGATTCCATTTCCCTTGAAAAAATAAGTTTTGATGCTGAAAGCAAGACTGCAATTGTATTTGGTAATGAAGTCAATGGCATCAGTGAAGATGTTTTGGGACTCTGCGATGGTGCCATTGAAATTCCTCAGCTTGGAACTAAACATTCTTTTAATGTTTCCGTAAGTTTGGGCATTGTTTTGTGGGAATATTACAGACAAATAAAAAATGATTGACTCAAATCCTTTACTTAGTATCCGCGATCTCAGGATTTCCTTCGAGACTGAAGGCAGGGTCAACTCTGTGATTAAGGGGATAAATCTGGATATTGGTAAGGGTGAAATCGTTGGACTTGTTGGAGAATCCGGAAGTGGAAAATCCGTTACAGGATTATCCCTCTGCGGTCTTTTACCGGAGAACAATGCCCGGATTACCGGTTCAATTCAATTCGATCATTTCGGCAATGCTAAGGAGCTGGTTGGCATGACCGATAACGCGTTTCGACAACTCCGTGGAAGTAATATTTCCATGATTTTTCAGGAGCCCATGTCATCTCTGAATCCTGTACTTACTTGTGGATTTCAGGTAGATGAAATGACCCGACTCCATCTGAAGTACAATAAGGAACAGGCGCGAAATACGACGCTTGAGTTATTTGACAAAGTTGGCCTCCCTGACCCTCATAGGATTTATCGTTCTTATCCGCACCAGATTTCCGGTGGACAGATCCAAAGAGTGATGATAGCTATGGCCATTAGTTGTCATCCACAATTGTTGATTGCTGATGAACCCACAACTGCATTGGATGTGACAATCCAGAAAAAGATACTTGAATTGCTGGTGAAAATCCGTAAAGATTTTGGGATCTCTATCCTTTTTATTTCACATGATCTTGGTGTAATCAAGGATATTACCTCAAATATCAATGTGATGTACCGAGGGAGGATAGTAGAGGCGGGTTCTACAGAATCTGTTCTTGATAATCCCCAACATCCTTATACCAGAGGTCTGATAGCCTGCAAGCCGCCATTGAGATATAAGAAAGAACGGTTGCCGGTTGTAAGTGACTTTGTGACTATAGAAGAGACGTCAGATGATTATGTTTTCAAGCCTGTAGTTAAATCAGAGGATAGACCCATACCAAAGAAAGACCCGGTATGTTTCGATCAGGCACCTCTCTTGGAGGTGGATAATCTTGTCGTAAAATATCCTATAGCTTCGAATTTGTGGGGTAAGACGACTTCGTGGCTCAGAGCTGTTGATGACATGAGTTTTTCTGTTTATAGAGGAGAGACCCTCGGCATCGTGGGCGAGTCCGGCTGTGGCAAGTCAACTCTGGGGAGAACCATTGTCCATCTGGAAAAGGCTTCATCAGGGGTTGTCTTTTTTGAAGGCAGGGATTTACTGAAGCAACGGGAGTCTGATTGGAAGTCCACAGCACGCCAAGTCCAGATTATATTCCAGGATCCATACTCTTCACTCAATCCAAAGATGAATATCGGAGCTGCCATTATGGAGCCGATGATGGTACATAATCTGTACAATAGTCATAAAGGCAGGCGTGAAAAGATGTTGACATTACTTGAACAAGTGGGTATGCTACCGGAGCATGCTGATCGTTACCCTCATGAATTCAGCGGCGGGCAACGTCAGCGTATTAGCATCGCCAGAGCGTTGGGGCTTAACCCACAGTTGTTGATCTGTGATGAATCTGTGGCAGCCCTGGATGTAAGCGTACAGTCTCAGGTGCTCAACCTTTTAAAGGATCTTCAGGCAGAATATGGGCTTTCCATGCTGTTCATTACTCATGATATGTCGGTTGTCAACTTCATTGCTGATAGGATTTTGGTGATGCATAAAGGTAAGGTTGTGGAGGCAGGTTCAGTAGAGGAAGTCATCCGTAACCCAAAAGAAGATTATACGATGCGACTTATTGAGTCTATTCCGCAATGGAGTTGAAAAGTCATTGATCGTGATTGGATGGGGTCACCAGGTATTGACTTGCTTTCGACCCGGATATTCATATATTTCATTACCTTTGTACAGCTACGAATATCGAAATAATTATCAGACCATGTCCATCCGTAAATTACAAGTTGCCGAATTGCTTCGCAGAAACCTAAGCCACATTTTTCAGGCTGACGGTAGATATATCTATGGCACAGAGCCTATGGTTACGGTAACGTCGGTTCAAGTGACGCCTGATCTTGCTCAGGCCAAGGTATATTTAAGTATCTTTAATACTGATAACAAACAGGCCGTACTATTGGAAATTGAGGCAGCAATCGTTGAGATAAAGCGTAATCTTTACAACCGGATCAGAAAACACGTTCGACGCGTACCGGACGTTATTTTCTTTGTCGACGATACCTTGGACGAAATGGTTAAGGTGGATGAAATGATGCGCAAGTTGAGGGCTGACAATCAGATGGGCGAAGAAGAATAACCCGGATCATAGCTGAAAGGTCCTCTGGATTGCGAAAAATAAATAATGCTTCTCCTGCTGCCATGGATTGAATGAAGTCAGCATGAAATACCATTTTTCATTCCTGTATCCGATCATGGGGCCAAAATCATATGTCTTAACGGCCGAATCTATGAAAATTTGAGTGGAAGCTCCGATTCTACCTTTCTTCCATACAGGGAATTGAATGTCAGACCAGTTAAAATAAAAATTGGGGCGATTGTTGAAAATCAGTGCGTAATTATTAGTCAGGTTGAATTCGACATGTGGATTGATGAGGTTATAATACAATTGCAATGAAATTCCCTGATAGTCACCAAAGATGGCGCCAAGTTGAGGGGTGATCAGGTGGATGGTATTTTCCCCGAGTGACCAAGATTTTCCTCCATAAATACCAAAAGTCCCATTTCTGTCATAATTGTACCGCAATTCTCCATAAAAACCTCCCTTTGAAAATGGCAAATACGGAATCAATAGTGGATTGTAATTTTTGAGGCTGTATTCATAATTGGGAAAGACACCGCCGATCAAAGCAGGCATTACTTGCCATCTGCTTGATTCCTGACTTAGGGCAAATATGGAAAAATGAATAAAGATGATAAGTAATATGTAATTCTTCATATTCTAATTTTTAATACAAATTGAGCCACGCCAAGGAGCAACCAAACTGAAAAATAAACTTGCTGCGGTATACAAGGCAAATATTATATTATTTTTTGGTTTAGGTATGTAAAGTTTTCTGCGGTAAATGTCGAGAAGGTGGTCAGACCTCCACAGAATCCAACCGAAAGGAAGAGCTTTATTTCTTCAATTATTATATTCTCCTTTAGTGCCAGCGTAATCAGGATGCCGAATAGAAAACAACCAATTATATTTGCTATAAAGGTGGGTATTCCAGGCAGTTGCCATTGGAATATCTTTCCCATTAGTACGATTCCATATCTTGAAAGACTTCCGGGTGCACTGCCTATTCCAACCATCATTATTGATCTCATGGAGTAATATTAAGAAAAAATTCATATTGCCAAGTCAAAATTAAATTAGCGGATAATTTTATTTCAATTCATTAGATATTGACTTGGACATTGATTGATGCAATCCATATTTCAGTCTCTCATTGAGAATTTTAGATATTTGGCTTGCCATTGAATAAATCATCAGGTGTTCTCCACCAAGGACGAGATAATCATATTGGACCATGTTGGCTTTGATCATCCTGTCGGCACTTCCATTAATCTGGTATGCGATAGGTGATTTTTTAGGATGGCTCCAAGAAGAAATCGTTTTAATTGCCCATTTCATGAACTTAGGATCCGTATCTTTCAGAATAGAGCGCAGCATGGTCTTTTCCTCTGTTGTTTTTGCTCCAAAGGCCTTATATGTGAATCTATTGGCTGATCTCAGAAGTAAAGAGGCAAATGGGCTGAGCAGGCCCAGGTGGATAAGTCCGCGATAGAATTTTCCTATGGGCTCACTGGTACTTTTGCTAGATATAAGGATGATTTGACTGGGATGAATTTGGTCGGCAATTTCAGCTGCTATCATTCCTCCAAAGGAAAGGCCTACGATCTGGAATGGCTTGGTTGTGTCAATCTGAGTACTTAACCTTCGCGCATATGAAGGCATCGATTCCTTGCGTCCAGGCTTGACCCATTCAATTGGGACCGGATTAAACTCAGGGTCAATAGTCAGTTTTTGGAACACCCTTTGATCGGCGCCAAGACCACTGATGAAATAGACATTCATTTTTTGTTCAGATTGTCCATTGGATTTGTAGGAAAAGAACAAGAAACCAATAGAATAAAGCAAAACATGAAATGTCCGATTGGTTGTTCTTATAACCTTCAGTATGGAGTATTGCCGGACAAGATAAATACAGCTTGATTTTCTGTAATTTAAACTATGTAATCTGCCCATCATATGTGAGTTTTCACAATATTACGCATACAATGGAAAAAATTATCAAAGTTTTGAGTTTCTTCCAAATATTTGTTGATGAAGATTAATTTTTCAAAAATATTTAATTCGTCCTTTATTTTTCTTCCAGAGTTGTGTGGATAAGATATTTCGATGGATTGTTCCGCTTAATTATTATTTCCAAAGACTTTTTTGAGCAAGTCGGTTACCCGGGCGGATGTATTAGTCCTGATCTTGGTTTCTTCGTCGGCCAGAAGCTTCATTAGACCGTCGATAGCCTTGTGTGTTACATACATTTTCAAATCAGGATCCTGCTTTTTTACAAACGGTATTTTATTGTAGGCATTGACCAATGGAGTCCAATAGGATGTTACCTGTACTTTGTCGATTGCGTTGGCGACGACTGGACTAAAGGCTTCAGTAAGGCCATCAGTCGTATTTACCCTTAAGTAGTGGGTGGCAGCTGTATCAGCTCCTTTCAGAATATTGAATCCATCATTGAGACTCATTTTTTTAATTGCATCCGTAAATATTGGGATCGCGCTTTTGGATGCTTCCTCAGCAGCTCTGTTAAGTGATCTCTCAAATTCCTCTATTTGTTTGCTCATACCTAAGGCTATTAGTTTATCTCTCATATTTCTTGCCTCGGAAGGCCAGGGGATAAATATGGCAGGATTTTTATAAAAGCCATCGACTTTAGAGGCTAATCCGGCAGAATTTTGAGCCCCTATTGTCAGTGCTTCTCTAAGACCTGCAATTACCTCGTCATTAGACAGGGAAGTTGTGTTACCGGACGTAATTTCCTTGGCAGCTTTTTTTGCCTTACTGAAAAAATCATTTTGTGAAATTACTGAATGGATATTGCACAGGGTGAGAAATGTTAATAGTATTAGCTTATTAAAATTCATTCTGGTATATTTTGCTATCTAAGATCAATAAATGATGGGAACGGTCTCATTATTAAAACCGTTCCCTTGTATTCAATAATTATTTAAACCTTTTGTTTCATTTAGCCACGCCTGGATGACGGTATTCCTTGTCTCGAGTCAGAGGACCTTGATCGTTGTCGTTCCATTTTGCTGTTCATTGGTTTTCCCGGTTGTGCATCTCTTTGCATTCTTTGAGGTGCAGGTTGCCTGTGTGAGGGTTGATTAGATTGCTTGTCCGGCATACTTTTTTCTGTATTTTTCATTGGGGTATACCTTTCTTCCCTTTTTGCAGGTTGCTGATCCCTTGAAGGTGACAAGGTGCCGTTTTCAGTCGGACGATCCACTCTGGTTGGTCGATCGGAGCTGTTGTTCCGATTGATATTGTCCCTTCGTGGTTGATCCGTTGTATTTCTATCAGATTTTGTTGCACCAGACCCGTTTTGCATATTGCCGGGGTCGGATTGCCTGGTTCGACTATTCATATTCTCCCGGATTGCCGGATTATCATTGTTGTTGCTTCCGCGATGGCGGCTATCGTTTTTATCAATAACTATATTATTTTTGATTCTGTAGTTATTGATTACCGTTTTATTTCTAACCTCTACATTATTTGATACAACCCTATGGGGGGCATAGACCTTACGTGCACCATAAACTCTGGGGTGACTAACGACAACGTAATGATGGTGATAATGCCACCCTCCATGGTAGAATGTATGCCAATGCCATGGACGCCATGGACGCCACCACATTGGGTAGGAGTGCCAGTGCCAGGGTGAAACATAGACAATATATCTCGGTGAATAGATGTATTGGACACAAGGCCAAAACCATACGTTGACATATATGTGCCGGAATGTATTCGGGCTGTATGCTGCTGGACCCTTCCTGATTTGGTTCCCGTCATCATCGATACTTGAATTGTCTGAATTTGCCTCAACATAAACTTCCTTTCCGTAAATATCTTCATCTCCTACTATTTGAGCGACTGCATCTTCATTTCCTTTTTTTTCGATTTCAATAACGGCAATATCCTGATTGTCATTGTTTCCAAGCACTGCTTGTAATACTATAGCATGTGCATTCCCATCAGTTCTATCGATTACTTTGATATAATCAATTTGTCCATCACCGTTCAGGTCGAGGTTATTTACATTGTTTTTTTCATCGTTGATGGATTTTTCGAATGATTCAAGGTCATTGGCTTTACTAAACAAATCCAGGGTCCCCTGAAGGTTGAAATTATCACCCGGAAGACCTGTTGAATCCTTTTGGATATCCTGGCCATTGATTGAAATGACACCTACCATCAAGGCAAAAATCAAAAGCATTGATCTATTTATTATTTTCATGGCATAAATTGGTTTATGATTGAATAATTGACTTTTTTTATTACTTTGATACTTAAAAAACGTATTGGTTTATCGGAAAGTAACCAGGTTTTCATTAAAGTTGAGTTAAAGATTTTTCAATAATGTTAAAAAAAATCAAAGAATAAATATACAGGCTCTTTAAATGTTAAACCTTTATTTTAAGCCGATATGCACCAAGATGAAAAGCTTATCTTTACCTTTAAATGAATTGGAAGTTCAATTATCGATTACTCAGCAGGATCACTGCAGCCATTCTCTTAGGAATTGTCCTCATTAGGTTTTTTCTAATCAATATCGTTGATACGGCACTCCGAAATCAACTGGAAAAAATCAGACAACCTGATTTGTCCATTGATTATAATGGACTGTCTATCGGGTGGTACAGTCCATCGGTATATATTGATCACATGGAAGTTGTAGGGATGGGGCAGTCCGATACTGCAATGAAAATATCTGTTGAACGCATACACTTCCAGGATATCAGACTCCGTAAATTGTTTTTTCACAAGGAAATTATTGTTGGCCGTATTTCACTGGATCAAACAGTTCTTTCTACCAAAACGGGCCAACGCATGGAATGGAAGAATTTCCCGAAACAAGGAAATTTGAATTCCGGGTTGAAATTGTTCAGTAAGGAATTTAGGTTTAAAAATTTTCAATGGAATCATTTTGACGAGAGGGATGAATTGGCCATGATTGCAGGGACTCAAAGGTTTTCAATATTTGGGATTCAATACAGATCAAAGGCGCTTCCGGGCGATGGAGTTCTTTTTGATAGTATCGGTTGTAGGGATTTTTCTTTTGTATCCCCGGCAATTCAACATAAGATTACGATTGGCAGTGTTGATTATTCAAGAAATTTAAAAGAACTGAATATTGGGGAAGTAAGGGTGGTTCCTTTATTGGATAAATTTGAGTTTGCACAATACTTTAAAAGGCAGGTTGACCGAATTGAGTGTCATTCCAGGGAAATTAAACTTACGGACGTAACCTATAAAGACAAGGGTAGCATGTATCTTAAAGCGGGAAAGATGGCTTTTGATTTTCATATGGAAACCTACAGAAATAAGACCTACCCCTTTAACAGAAAAAAGGCAAGCCCAATGCCAAGGGAATTGCTGAAGAAGACGGGTTTTATATTCGATATTGACACCTTTGAGCTACATGACGGTTTTATTGCCTATGAAGAATTGGATTCCTTGTATAATAATCCGGGAAGAATATACTTTAAGGGATTGAATATTAGGGCAAATCACTTTTCCAATGATTCCAAATATAATGGAAATACACTCCGGGCAACAAGCCAATTTATGGAATCAGGTGTCATTGAAGCTGAGTTTTTCTTTCCGGAAGATTCCGCGAAGAAGTACAGGGTGCAAGGGTCATTGTCACCCATGGATTTGAGTGAAATCAACGGAATCTTGAAGGCTGCATCTCTTTTTGAAGTAAAAACAGGTACACTGGATACGATGAGATTTCTTTTTGATTACGATAGGGTGGAAGCATCAGGAAAGGTGGAATTTGCCTTCAATGACTTGAAGCTTGTGGCATACAAAAAGAAGTCTCCGGAAAAGATTTCCATCATGAAGACTTTGGTAATCAATCAGGTCATCAGGATGAATAAGGTTAAAAATGCTAATCTGATTGGGCATATTGGATTTAAGAGGGATCCGGTAAGATCCGTAGTGAGCTACTGGTGGCGCTCATTATTTTCTGGAATTAAGTCTGCCTTTGTCAAAGATGGGTCATTTAATCCAACCAGGAATGAGTCGGGGACCTTAGGGCCAAAATTTAAAGACGAATGAGCTGTCTCTTGCCTACTGACCTACCAGAAACAGCGCATTGTCAAACAACAGTTTCCCGTTCTCCCAAAAATTCCTGAATAGAATATTGTCCGTAAAATAAACGATATTGCCTTTCCCAACCTGCTCAACGCCAAATATAAAAGCGTCCTTAAACTCTGACCGGACATTGGATCCTATAAATCCAGACTTTTCTGTTCCTCCTTTTATGACGCCGACATTCCATCCGCCATCCTTGATATAATTATAGAATGTACTGTTGAGTTTGAGTGAGTAGTAATAGGATGGATACCCGAAGGCTAGTGGATGGGTGTTGTCCAGATCTATCCTGTATATCGATCCGGGAATATAATTCTTCAATTCAGCCCGCTCTCTGTCTCCAAATTTTTTCAAAGAAGAATACTTGTTGGCACTTGTGGAATCAGCCGGGCTATCCTTCTTTTTAAGGTGTACCCAATTTAATCCGGTGAGTTGGTTGACTGCATTTTCAAATGCAATTAATTTTCCTCCTCGCCGGATCCAATTTTCCAACTGATCCGTTAATTCCTTGTCTCTCAGAAAAGAATAATTCCCATCAGGCAAAATGATAATATCGGCATCGGACCAATTAAAATTTCGCAGTTGAGATGTATTGACCAGGCTTACAGGAAAGTCTAACTCCATATCCATATGGAACCAAATTTCACCCAACGACAAGGAAAAGACGCCTTCGCCTGACAGCAGGATGACTTTCGGGGCATTGATGACTCTAATGGATTCGCTACCCATATCATTCCCTGTATCTACCATTCCACGGGATATTGGTTTTATAGCAATATCAAACTTATTCACTACCGAATCCATCACTTCACGGATATTTTTGTCGCGATTGGATCCGCTATCTAGGATCAAAAGAGTGCCTCTGTCAAATTTTGTTCCCTCCAGACTAAATTCATTTTCTGAGAATCTTAAACGGATTCCCTGTTGAAGCATCCATGACAAGGCTTTACTTACATTGCCTCCCTGCCAGGCGATTGCATAGCCATAAGCAGTGGCTGTGGGCTTGATTGTTTTGGGTGGATTTTTAATGTCCATCGGATTTGCTGTGATTGAGTAATTGAGGCCAAATGCCTTTGGGAGATTCCAGGCTGTAATGTCATAAGTTAAGGAATCGGTCAGCCTGGAGTTTTCTTCCATAAGAATCTTGATTAATGTCGATTTGGGTTGTTTAAGGGGAATGGTTAAAGTAGCTGATCTGTCTGAATGTTGAGCAAATCGATATCGAATTTTGTTTTTGTCCAACAAGGATTTGAAGCTTCTGGCTCTTTCGTAATCTGTCTCTTTTATCTGGAAGTGGTAATGCTGAGTATTGATTCCGGTATGAAAAAACTTGAAGAATTCAGAATTGATTTTGGCAATATTATCCCGAACAACCTTGATGGTTGACATTCCTGAGGTGGTGTGGTGGGCAATGCGATCGTAAAGTGAAAGGAGCTCACCATCCTTTGTCATGACAGAAATGCCTGCATTTTTTCCACCGGCTTGTTCGAACGTCATTCCGATGGCTCCATTATATATCGGATAGGTGTCCCCATAGGATGGGTAGAACAAGTCGAATCTTTCTCTGGTAAAATACAGCCATCCGTTTTTGTCAAATTCGCTTGCAATTTCCTGTCCAATCGTTTTTTGAAAACTACGTTGAAATGGTGTTATCGCTTCATGGTAAGGCTCTGCGGCTGGTGCAAAGTAATAGGGGATATTGTATCCTTGTTCGTGGAAGTCAACGTGGATTTGAGGCATCCAGTCATTGTATATTTTTAGTCGACTTTGTGATTCCAATTGTGTCTGCCATGCCCAATCTCTGTTCAAGTCAAAATAGTAATGATTGGTTCTGCCACCGGGCCATGGTTCCTGATGCTCTCTGGACCATACTTTGCTATCCGGCCTGGATCCGGCCATTGAGGTATACCAGTTGGTGTAACGCTCCCTTCCATCCGGGTTCAGGCAAGGATCGATTACTACAATCATGTCTTTATAATGATTATTGAAATCTGCGTCTGAAAGGATCTCATGCAGAGTTGTCATAGCAGCCTCACTTCCGGATGCCTCGTTGCCATGAACATTATAGCTTAGCCACACGATGCATTTATCATTTTTATCCGGTTCGGATTTATCCGGTTCGATCAACGCAAGATGGTTTTTCCTGATGTTTTCTAGATTTGCAATATTCTCAGCTGTTGAGATAAAAACAGTTATCAGAGGTCTACCTTCATAAGAAGTACCATATTGGGTTAAGAGGACTCTTTCATTATTCTTTTCAGCAACGGATTTGAAGTAGGCAATCAGGGTGTGGTGAGGAGTATAGCGGTTGCCTGGTTTATAGCCTAAAAAACTTTCAGGGGTAATGACCTGTGCGTTCATTTGAAAGAACAGGAGTGCAAATAATGCAGTGACAATAAGAGAATGTTTTTTCATTCAGATAAAATTTATCAAATAAAGATAGTGAAAAAAAGTAAAAAACAAAAGTTATAGCAGGAGGAGTGTACTACAAATTGCACTTTTCTGTTGGATAGAAGACTGGTTTTGTGTACAGTAAAAATATAAGTTTTGGTGAAAAATTATAGGGTAATGAAAAAATGTTATTAAAATAATTAGATCTCTTTTTCTTAATTTAACAGTATACAAATATAATTAAACTGTCAGATTAAGAATTAACTATTACATGTAATGATCTGATTGATACAGGACTATTAGAGGATGTATGCCGGAGATGTAAGGTGTATTTTGATAAAATCAAAAAGGTTTCAGGAAAACTCCTGAAACCTTTTTTGTGATCCCGCTGGGGTTCGAACCCAGGGCCCCAACATTAAAAGTGTTGTGCTCTACCGGCTGAGCTACAGGATCGTTCTTTTAAATTTTCTTTAAAAGCGGTGCAAAGATATATTGAAATAATTAAATCCCAAAACATATGTTGCCTTTATTTTAAGAAAAATCTCACATTTTTAAAATGAGGCAGCGACATATTTGATTATTAGACGATTATACTTAGGCTTCGCAGCGATTTTTCGTAAACCCATGATGGCTTGGTTTATTAGGGTTGCAACAATGGAATCTTGTAAAATTAGTGAAAGAACCGGAAGAATTTTTCGAAGGAATCTGTGAGGCAAGATATATCTAAAGCTGAGCTTGTTATACATCGAACTGCGAAAATCAGGGCTATTTGAAGCGAAATCAAAGGTGCAGGCCCTATGAAAATCCCAAAGCCGAGTAGAAGATTATTCCCATATACAAGCCTTATGCGCCATCTGTTCTCAAATGATTCTTGCTGGAATATCGATTCTGAGCGTCTGGCGGTCTTCCTACTCTCAAATAAGCCAAGGGATAGTCCTCTATCAATAGCCTTGTCTCTGTCGTGTAGTTGATACTTGCGTGGTAATCATATTGGGGCATTTTAATTCACCTTGATTAAAAAGCTGTTATTTGGGTTATAAATTCAAAATATCATATTAAATATAAAATTGATATATATGTAAATATTTATTATGATGTGTATTGGATTGTTTTCTTGCAGATTTGGCATCCCATGAATTATTATACATTATAAGACCTATATCAGTAGAGAAGAGTATTGGCACATAATTCATCGGAGATTTGGATTCAATCAATAAAAGGGAATAGTCCTTCACGAGGTTGATCTCTACACAAGATGCTGTTCAGAAAATTAAAATGCATCGGGTTTGGTGAGCCAGGCGGGAAATAGAGAGAAATGGAGCTTTGTCTTGAGCGTAAAGAATGTTTCCAATGTAAATTATGACAGAGATTATACCGGATTGTATTGATCGCAGATCCGGACCACCTGACACAAATTGCAATCAAACAACGAGGAATGGATTGGGTGCTTATCTATTGATTTTTCGACTTATAGTTTGGTTCTAAATGTTTGAAAATGAGATGGGTAAAGCGGTGAATGGCTGGGAGGGTGAGCTCTTTAAATAGGTAGATGAATAATACGACAAATGTATACTATTTGTGAGATTGGTAAAAAAGTGCAGTAAAAGTATGTTTAATGTATGCTTACTTTCAGGTTTGACTCTCATAAAGTATGTTGAATCAAACGCTTGTTGTATTATTTTCATACCTACTTAAATTTGGCGCCAACTACCCAATGCTATTAAGTCCATATTTAAAAACCACTTAAGAAGTGAAGATTTATTTTTGAAAGATAATTCAGCTCAAGTATAAGTATTCATACATAGGCAGGTATCTGGAATCTATTAAACTTCAAAAGTCAGACCTTCAGTTGCGTATTTGGTATTTTGAAATTCATTCTGTGCTTCTTTTACCAAAGCTTCTATGTTGGCGTATTTGCTGGAAGGGTGACCCAGAAGAAGTTTTTTTACACCGGCTTGTCGTGCCAACATTCCGGCCTGTCTTGCAGTACTATGTCCCCTTTCTTTTGCCTTCTCTTCAAAGTCATCCAGATACGTCGCTTCATGATACAAAAGATCCACATCCTTTATAATAGGTATGATTGAAGGAAGATATACCGTGTCGCTACAGTAAGCATAGGATTTTGCTGTGTGCTTGACGTACAATACATCTTCCGGGTGAAGAGTGCCTTGAGGCGTATCAACAACCATTCCGGATTTGAGGTTCTTAATCTGGAGGGGATTAAGTTGGTAGGCCAAAACAATTTCTTCTCTGATATTTTTTGGCTTTTGTTGTTGTCGAAACAAATATCCATTGCAAGGGATCTTATGTTTCAGGGGAATAGTCTCAACGGTATATGCCGGTGTGTAGAATACAATTTCCTGTTTTTCGGGATTGGTTTCTATAAATTCAAGGGGATAATTGAGTCGGGTCCACGAAGACTCAAGTACCTGTTCCATCATTTTTTTTATACCAATCGGCCCAATTATAGTCAAAGAATCTTTCCTTCCCATGAGTATCAGGCTAGTAACAAGTCCCGGAAGTCCATAAACATGGTCGCCGTGGAGATGGCTGATGAAGATAGCTTCAATCTTCATTTTTGACAATTTCAAATCATTCAATCGAAATATTGTACCCTCTCCACAGTCCATAAGGATTTCATGATGGTCTATGGTCAATAATTGTGATGAAGGGTGGCGGCCATGGGCAGGCAATGCCGAATTGGAGCCTAATATAGTTACGTTGAAACTCAATTATTCCTCCTCCGTACTCGAATTCAGTTCTTTTTCAATTTCGTCCATCATGACATAATCCAAAGATTCCTCCAGGGTTGGTATGATTGTGAGGATAGAGTCTAGCCTTGATATTTCGATTAACTTTTTTACCGCAACATGATTTATTTCCGTAAGAATAAAAAGCCCATTTTCTTTCCATAGCCTGTTCCCGGTGAGAATGGAGCTTAATCCACTACTGTCAATATATTTTACATTGGATAGGTTGATGACAAGATTTGTAATGCCTTCATTTTTAAAAATGACGAATTCGGATTTCAAATCGGGAGCAAGAAGGGAATTGAGATTTTCTTCCTCCAGTGTCATTATGGCATAATGCTCTTGCTTATCAATTGAATATTTCATGCGATATAATGCTATTTATGTAATTTTGTCAGCAGGAAGTTAAAGTTTGTTAAATTAAAAAACTGACAAATATACGATTTTATTTTATTTGAAAGTAAAATGAAGTTTTCTGCATATTACCTGAGGCCTATTTGAGCTGAATTAAAGAGTATTGAAGGAAAGGTCTGAATAAGGTTGGTCTACATTTGTGCCTTTTTTAGTTTATTAGCGTCAAATTATTATGGAATGATTTTTTCATTATCCTTTGGAGATGAAATAAAATATCATATTTTATTTTTTTATAAAGTGATAAATCGCTATAATTGTATCGAATTAAACTATTTGACTACTTTTAGCGTATATTAGTAATAAATTTTTGACTATTGTCATAAAAACAATAAGTAGGAGTAATAATAATGAATAAGAAATTTTCACCTGAAGTTAAGAAAATCATCACCCAAAGTAGGGATGAAGCTTTAAGGTTGGGTAATAATTATATTGGTACCGAACACTTATTGCTTGGCTTGCTGGCCGATCGTGAAAGCAAAGCGGTTAAGGTGCTTGCATCCATGGATGTTGATTTTGGAGAGTTGTGCAAGTTGCTTGAAGAATCTGCTGTTGAAAAAGGTCATGCCTCAGGAGGAATTACTGCAGGCAATGTTCCATTGGATAAGCATGCAGAGAAAGTGCTTAAGGTAACCTTCCTTGAAGCCAAGCTGTTCAAGACGGATGAGATTAGTCCTGAGCATCTTTTGTTGAGTATTCTCAAGCACAAGGATAATATTGCTTCCAGAATCCTAAAAAAGTATGATATCGATTACGAAAGTTTCAGGACAGAACTGGATTATTTAGGAAATCCGGATTCGGTAGAAGATTGGCCTGAGTTAGGCAATATGTCCGCAGGAAGTGGTGATGATTACTCTATGGAGGATGAAGGTATCTCCAGATATCAGAAGAAAGGTTCATCCAAATCCAAAACACCTGTATTGGATAATTTTGGTCGCGATATAACCAGACTTGCGGAAGAGGGTAAGTTGGATCCCATTATTGGTCGGGAAGTAGAAATCGAACGTGTTTCTCAGATTTTGAGTCGCCGCAAGAAAAACAATCCAATCCTGATCGGTGAGCCCGGTGTAGGTAAAACAGCAATCATAGAAGGCCTTGCCTTAAGAATCCTTAAGAAAAAGGTCTCGAGAACTTTGTTCAACAAGAGGATTGTTATGTTGGATCTTGCTGCTTTGGTTGCTGGAACGAAATACCGCGGCCAGTTTGAAGAGCGTATTAAAGCAATCATGAATGAATTGGAAAAGACCAGAGATGTCATTTTATTTATCGATGAGATTCATACGATTGTGGGAGCTGGTGGTGCAACCGGTTCGCTGGATGCATCCAATATTTTCAAACCGGCGCTTGCTCGGGGAGAGCTACAGTGTATTGGTGCTTCAACACTGGATGAGTACAGGCAATATATTGAGAAGGATGGAGCCTTGGATAGAAGATTCCAAAAAGTGATCGTCGATCCTCCAAGTGTAGAAGAGGCACTGATTATACTGAAAAATATAAGTAGCAAATATGAAGAATTCCATAATGTTACTTTTTCGGATGAAGCCATCAAGGCATGTGTACGGTTAAGTGACCGTTATATCAGCGACCGATTCCTCCCGGATAAAGCGATTGATGTGATGGACGAAGTCGGAGCAAGAGTTCACTTGAAGAATATTCATGTGCCTAAGCATATTGAAGAAATCGAAAAACAGATCGAGGATATCAAGGAGCAGAAAAATCTTGCTGTCAAGAATCAGCAATATGAAAAAGCAGCTGATTTGCGGGATGATGAGTCCAAATTGGTGCGCCAGTTGGAAGAGGAAAAAATCAAATGGGAGGACGAGGCCAAAACAAGACGGTATCCCGTCGATGAAGATGATATTGCGGAGGTCGTGTCTATGATGACCGGTATTCCATTGAGAAGGGTAGCGCAGAATGAGAGTAACAAACTGGTCAATATGAATGCTGAGATCAGGCAAATGATCATTGGTCAGGATGCAGCCATTGAGAAAGTCGTAAAGGCTATCCAGCGAAACAGGATAGGATTGAAGGACGCGAAAAAACCAATAGGATCATTCATCTTTCTGGGACCTACCGGTGTCGGAAAGACTGAATTAGCGAAAGCATTAGCACGACATATTTTTGATTCGGATGATAGTCTGATCCGATTAGATATGAGTGAATATATGGAGAAATTCTCCGTGACCAGGCTCATCGGCGCCCCTCCGGGTTACGTCGGATATGAAGAGGGTGGGCAATTGACAGAAAAGGTCAGAAGGAAGCCATACTCAGTAATTTTGCTGGATGAGATAGAAAAAGCGCATCCGGATGTATATAATATTCTCCTCCAGGTGCTGGATGATGGCATCCTTACTGATGGATTGGGTCGAAAGGTGGATTTCAAGAACACTATGATTATCATGACTTCTAATATAGGAGTGCGACAATTGAAGGATTTCGGTACGGGAGTCGGATTCAATACAGCAGCACGACTGGAATCAGAGGAAGAGAATACAAAAAATATCATCCAGTCTGCATTGAAGAAGACTTTTTCCCCGGAATTCCTCAATAGGATTGATGATGTGGTAATCTTCAACAGTTTGACTAAAGCCGAGATTTTCCAGATTATTGATATTGCTCTGAAGTCTCTTTACAGTCGTCTGTCAGCTCTTGGTTTCTCGTTGGAATTATCTGAGGAGGCAAAGGATTTTGTGGCAGAAAAAGGCTATGATCCTCAGTTTGGTGCCAGGCCTCTCCATCGTGCCATTCAGAAATATATAGAGGATCCTCTTGCGGAGTTTATTCTTAATGAGAATCCGCAGGAAGGGGCCAAATTCTCAGCAGTCTTGAATGAAGACAAAACCCATATTAAGATTACATTATCATCAGAAGCCAAGACTGCATAAGATTGGTATAGAATAGACATGAAAAAGCCTTGAAGAGATTCAGGGCTTTTTTTGATCGTTTTTGAATGATGTTTGATAAAAGCTGAAATAATTAGCCGATATTTCGTTCATTTTGTCAAGAGTATTTCATCAACTTATATGGACGTGGCTTATGAAAAACCATACGTCTAATAATATCTTCAATAATTGCTGCTTTCATCTGATGCCGATTGTACCGGTAGCAATATTCATTCAAATATTCCTGAGCGTGTGTCACATAACCATGCCGATCATAGACCCAATTGAGCATACATCGGATGATTCTTTGATCTAGGGTCTTGTTCCTGCCTTCCGATTCTGAAGACTTACAATTTTTTAATCGTGTGTTGATGTTCCTATCCGGGCAAATTCTGGCTTGTTTATCAATTTTTTGTTCAATGAAGGATTGCGTTTTCTTTTTGGATGGGTGGCCTATTACTTTGGCATAGGTTTTTGAAGCACCTTTGCCTTTTTTTTCTATTCCAATTAAAACTTTGACAGTGCTTAGTTCTTTCGTTTTATTTTTACCTTTTTTCATGACATTAACCCAAGTTGCGCATTATTCAACAAATTATGTTAAAAAACGGTCAAAGAACAACAAATTTTGCTCTCAGAACGGCCAATTTCAGATAGGCATAAA
>WBZM01000483.1_pt1 | contig 55498 bp, 45 predicted proteins | sample 5204271 | NCBI WGS metagenome assembly WBZM01 (sample SAMN12344346, study PRJNA552823) | activated sludge metagenome | biome: Activated sludge suspended growth; feature: Nitrification reactor; material: Wastewater; isolation source: activated sludge from nitrification reactor of wastewater... | reverse complement strand
GGCAACTGCTCGATATGGGTTTAAAGGTTTTTTTCTGCCACAACAAAATGCAAGAGAGGCAGCTATTGTTGATTCGCTTGATGTGTATGGTATCAGTAATATCAAAGAGGTTATAGACTTTTTCACCGGTGAAGCTACTTTACAGCCTGTTGTGATTAATACACGCGATGAGTTTTATTCTGCACAAATAAAAAGTGAGTTTGATTTCTGTGATGTTAAAGGTCAGGAAAACATTAAACGTTCGCTGGAAATTGCAGCAGCAGGAGGGCACAATGTAATATTGATTGGTCCGCCCGGTGCAGGCAAAACCATGCTGGCAAAGCGGCTTCCAACCATATTACCGCCATTGACATTGCATGAGGCATTGGAAACCACAAAAATTCATTCTGTTGCCGGCAAAATGGGCAAGCAGGCATCATTAATTTCTATACGTCCATTCAGATCTCCACATCATACCATTAGCGATGTTGCACTGGTTGGCGGGGGTGGAATTCCACAGCCCGGAGAAATATCGTTAGCGCATAATGGCGTTTTGTTTTTAGACGAATTGCCTGAGTTTAAGCGAACCGTACTTGAAGTGATGCGACAGCCGTTGGAGGAGCGAAGAGTCACCATTTCAAGAGCAAAATTTTCTGTAGAATATCCTGCCAGTTTTATGCTTGTGGCTTCTATGAACCCTTGCCCCTGTGGTTTTTTTAATCATCCAGAAAAAGAATGTGTTTGTGCTCCGGGTATTGTTCAGCGCTATCTCAGTAAAATTTCAGGGCCATTGCTCGACAGGATTGACCTGCATGTTGAAGTTACACCGGTTTCTTTTTCAGAGCTATCGAAAAAGCGTGTCTCCGAAAAGAGCGAAGACATCAGAAAAAGAGTCGTTGAAGCACGGGTAATTCAGGAGGAAAGATATAAAGAACATGACGGTGTTTACTGTAATGCACAGATGAGCAGTAAGATGTTACACGACATCTGCCGTATTTCTGATGAGGGTAATCAACTGCTAAAGACTGCAATGGAGAAATTAGGTCTTTCGGCAAGGGCCTACGACAGAATATTAAAAGTATCTCGAACGATAGCCGATTTAGCTGCCAGCCCTGATATAAAAACCGAGCATCTTGCAGAGGCAATACACTTCAGAAGTTTAGATCGCGAAGGCTGGGCAGGATAAAAAAACGGGTTAAAATTTTTTTTTAACCAAAAAAAGCTATTTTTGCCGTCCCTTTACAAACGTGTTCGTGATTACACGTGCTTTAGTTCCGATTGTTTTCGGAATGGTTAGAGTTAAGAAAAACATTTTTCTGTCTTAGGGCAGAAATTCTTAAGAGGTAAATTCCTCCTTAGCTCAGCTGGTTAGAGCACATGACTGTTAATCATGGGGTCCCTGGTTCGAGCCCAGGAGGGGGAGCAAAGCCGAAGGTTTTACCTTCGGCTTTTTTAATTAACATATTGAGAAGATGAAATCTGTTGTTTTCATTGATAATCTGATTAAATATCCGGAGATAGTTGAAAAACTTAAACATAAATTTACCTAATGGTTCGATCCCGATAGCTATCGGGACAGCAAGGGGGAGCAACATGTTCTACCTTAGAATTTTTTACAATTCCGACACCCTGATTTCTGTATTTTCCTGCATTCTTTATTAGTCTTTATAAAAGAAGCTTGTGAGCCTTAAGAAATCTTTTTCGCTGTACGGTTCTAATTTTCTTATGTTTTTATAAACTTCTAACGCAGTATGAACTTCTAAAATGTCTTTTTCCGGACCTACAACTCTTTTGTTTTCTAAATGGTGGTAATCTGCTCTTCACTTAGCGCATTTACTTCAATGCTCAAAGAAGAATGAATCGTGTTAATTTGATTCTGTTTTCTTAAAGCCGGATTGGCTTTGAATAAATATTTTGCATTTACTTCTCCAATTTTTTCTGAAATCGAAGTAATGTATTTTAAAATTACTGATGTAACTTTATATGGAGGTTTCATGGTACTAATACTATCATATGATACTATCATAAATATATACATTAATTCGAAATGGGTTCAACATAATGGGAATAGTTTTGTGTTCAGTCAGTCTAATAAAAGCGTGGAGTAAACCACCGTTTAATTACTTACTCAAAAATGATTTTGAATAGTCATTAAAGCGCAAATTGTATATTTTTATGAGTTGAGAAGCTTCTATAGAAGCACCCAAGTTTGGAAAACTTTTAATACAGTAAACATTTGAATATCTTTGTTGTTGTAATACATTAACTTTGCTAATAATAAAAACAACGAAAAATGAAATGTCCTAATTGTACAACTACAGACTTAGTAATGTCAGAACGTCAGGGTGTTGAAATTGATTACTGCCCTACATGCAGAGGTGTTTGGCTCGACAGAGGCGAACTTGATAAAATTATTGACAAAGCTACAGCTAATGATGCTGTCATCACCACTTATGACAAGCCTAAACACTACGATTCTAAGTATAGAAAGAAACATTGGCTACACGATTTGTTTGATTAATTGGTAATCAGAAAAAGTATAAATTTTTCAAATAATTGGTGGTTTATAATTTAAAAGAAAATCACATAAGGAGTTTCAAATATTGATTAGCATAAAGTATCACACAATGAATTTTAAACCATTTTTTTTACTGTTACTATTAGTAGTAGCAGAAAGTTGTTCATTAGGAAAGATTGATCAGCAAAAAGGTGTTGACCTTACAACACAACTGCTGAGCGATTTAAAAAGTGAAAACTATACCGATATTGATAAATATTATATGGATTCGTTTAATGCCAGCGAACCAACACAAACTAAAATTGAAAAATTTAAAAGACTTCGCGAGGCAATGGGACCAATAGTTTCTTTCGAAATGCTATTGGCTGAAGTAAAGAAAGAGCCTGTAAGCAACGTTAACCAGCTGCACATTAAATACAAAGTTGTCTGTACAAAAGTAACTGCCCTTCAAACATTCATTTTAGTAAATGATGAAGGGCAGCCAAAAATTATTTTTCAGAATATAGAGAATATCTGATTAGTTCTCTCCGATAACTTTAAAAAGTTCGTCAAGTTTAGGGGTTAAGATAATTTCTATGCGTCTGTTTTTTCTTCGTGCTTCGGCAGTATTTCCGGTATCAACAGGCAAATAAGGTCCTCTTCCTGCAGGGGTTAATCGCGTAGGGTCAATATTAGCATTTTTGGTAAGAATTCGCACCACACTTGTAGCACGTAAAACACTTAAATCCCAGTTATCTTTCATTGTACCTCCTGAAATGGGAACATTGTCTGTATGACCTTCAATCAAGACGTTGATGTCTTTATTTTTTTCAAGCACTTTGCCTAATTCCTTCAATGCCTCCTCACCTTTTTTGTCAACAACAGTACTTCCGGAAGCAAACAGCAATTTCTCCTCCATACTGACATATACTTTGCCGTTTTTCTTAGTCACGGTAAGACCATTATTTTCAAACCCAACAAGGGCATCACTCACCGCTTTTCTCAGTGCATTAACATCTTCATCCTTCTTATTCAATACAGCCTCCAGCTCATTGACTTTTGTTTCGCGTTTTTTAAGCTCTTCTGTCAGTTCATTCAATTTTTTTTCTTTCGCTGTCAACTCGTCCTGTTTTTTAATCAACTCTTCCTGTGTCATCTGTAACTGACCGATTACCTTTTTAGTCTCATCATTTTTATCTTTCATCATCCTGTCGTTGTTGCGAAGGAGTTTTTCATAAGAGTCGTTCAACTCATTGTAAAGCGAGGTCAGTCTGCGTTGTGCAGTACCTAATGTAGTAGTGTCTGTCTCTAATTTTTCTTTTTCGCGTTTTAAATCTGCAACAGAAGATGTTAGCTCCTTATTTTGGGTAGCATAATTGGTGTTTTCACTGCGTAGCTTGCTGTTTTCTTCATCACAAGTGGCTTTTCTCATTTTCATCTCATCATATTGTCTTGCGGGAACACATGAAGCCAATGCAGTAATGACAGTAATCACACCTACTAGATTTAAAAATTTCTTGTTCATTTTCGTTGTGTTTAAATTTATTGAAACTTTGTTTCTGAATATTAAGTAAAATTATAATATAGTGCCCAAAATTAAGAGTTTGGCGCTTTGCGTTTTTGAAAGAATAGGTGCGTTAGGTATAATTTTTGAACAATTAAACCACATAAAAAAAGTTTAAATATTATGGCAACACTCAATGATAATTGGATTACAGAAGAACATATAGACTTTGAGTACAAAAAATATATGTTGCTTGCATATTTACAACACGTTTCAGAGAGCTTTACAGAAAATAAACTCTATCCGCCATTAAGCGAACTGATGAAACACTATCGTAATGTAACTGCACTACGCGATAATAAAAAACAATTTTACGACAGTTTTCCGGATCGGCTTTCTTCTGCCGATTTTAACAACTTTAAACTCATGTACGAAAAGATTGTTGAAGATGACAGCCTGATGCAGGAAGTTGAGAGTATCATTCTATTCAGTATTCCTCAGTTTGAAAAACATATTTCTGAAGGAAAAAAAATTTATGATTTTATTGAATCGAAAATTAAAGTCAGTCCGGTTGGTATTATTCCCTTGCAGATTAATGCGGGTTATTTCTTTCTTTCAACCACACAAAACCGCGAAACAAGAGTGTATGAATATCAGATAACCATTTTCGAAAATCCGGATGAGAAGTATCGAGCGCTTTGTACACAGTATATTTGTTCGTATGAAAAAAATCTGTCGCAGAATTTTGAAAATATCAAGGGTGATTTATTAGCTAATCGGAAAGTATTTCCAAATCCGGCAACTTATAGTATAGAGTCTGAGTTAATGTTGCCATTGGAAGAAACTTTTCTACCTTTGGCAAAACGAACACTGATGAAGTTTGTGAATGGACATTAATCTGAACGCATAGTTGGCTATAAAAAGAATGCAGTTGGAATTCCACAAATGAGTTATACCGTTAATTTCCAAATAACCCGGCAGATTTATATCCATCAGACTATGAGCAAGTGAATAATTTGACGGTTATTGGAATTCCCATCCAATCTAAATTTTTAAAATAATAAAGCCACCCCGAACAATCGGGGTGGCTTTATATCAGTGAAAGATGTTACAGAAATTAATTTTTAGATTGCTTAAAAATATTTGTCTGTGGGGCAGCCTTAAATGTAATGCGCGTTGACTCTGTCTGACGCTCTTTTAAAATTGCCTGTGCATGTTGTATTGCACTTTGATTTTTGAGCATAAACTCTTTGTTAGTTAAATCTTTTGGGGTTACATTGATTCCCATTGAAATTAAGATTGCAAGTAATAAGTCCATAATTTTTTGTTTTGAATTTGTATGGGTATTTGCAAATCCATTACCACAATATGTGTTTTCTTTGTCTCCAAATTCCAACTCTTACTACTGTAAGTTTTTTTAAAAGATTTACTAATTTTTGAAAATATAATTTAACGTTTTATCTCTGTAAAAACAAAAACAAAGACTGTTTTCATTTTAAAAGACGTTTGTAAGAATTTTACCTCAGCAATAGTTTTTTTATCTAATAATCACCTCCTATTGAAAAATATCGTAATGTTTATATTTTTGTATTGCCAGACCACAATTTATGATTGAAATAAGATCAGCAACTGCTGACGATATTCCGTTTATTACTGAGGTTTATAATGATGCTATTATAAATACAACTGCCACCTTTGATACAGAAGTAAAAAGTATTGAAGACAGGATGCTTTGGTTTAAAAATCATGACGGCAATCATCCCATAATTGTTGCTGAAAATGATGGTGTACTAAGCGGATGGGCGTCACTGACAGCCTGGAGCGACCGTTGTGCTTATAATGGTACGGCTGAGGTTTCTGTTTATGTTCATAAAGAACATCGAGGCAGGGGAATAGGTAAAGCTCTTTTAGAAATATTAATTCTGAAAGGCGAAAGCAAAGGGTTGCACTATCTGCTTTCAAGAATTGCTTCGGGTAATGAAGCCAGCATTCATTTGCATACCATTTTTGGTTTTCGCCACATTGGTATAATGAAAGAAGTAGGTTTTAAATTCGGAAACTATGTTGATGTGCACCTAATGGAGTTGTTGTTTAAAACGACAGCAAAGTAGATTCAACAGGCAATGCCCCTGTGCCTACATTGTTTTCAATAAGAATTTTCCCTTCATTATATCTGACTCCGGCAAAAGGATTATTACTGATTAATATGGGTCCGTCAAGATCAACCCAGTCAAACAATTGTTGTATGGCTACAGCTGTTGCTATACCACAACTGCTTTCACTCATGCAGCCCAATAACACTTTAGCATTTAGCTGTCGTGCTGACTTAACAATTTGAAAAGCTTTTGATATTCCGCCACATTTCATCAGCTTGATATTTATGCCGTGGAAACAATCCATTATTTTCTTCAAATCATCAATGGTCTGAAATGACTCATCTGCTATCAAAGTAAATGTTGTCTGTTGCTTTAGGTTCTGCATACCTTGCCAATCGTTAACAGGAAGTGGTTGTTCAATAAAAGCAATATTCAAACTTTTCAGTTGCTCTGTTTTTTGTAAAGCAACATTTACGTTTACCCAACCCTGATTAGCATCTATGCAAATCGCTTTTTCACTAAATGCAGCAATTTCTTTTATAAACTCAACATCACCATCAAAGCCTGCTTTTATTTTAAGCAACTTAAAATCTGCTGCTTGCTTAATTGAATGTGTAATATCATCACCCATTGTGATGGTATAACAGCAATCAGGCGTTGGCAAATTTTTTTCAATTCCAAAAAAATCAGAAAGGGATAAATTATTTTTTCTTGTCCACCAGTCGAGTAAGGCTGCGTTGATGGCTGCTTTGGCAAAATAATTTCCAGATGTTTGATATAGTTTTTCAAAAAATAAATTCAAATCATCTAAAGTGTTTAATACAGGAATATGCAATTGTTGAACAAACTGCATTACGCTATCTTGTGTTTCTTTTACGTAGGGTGGCATGGCAGCTTCGCCCCAACCGGTAATTTCATTTTGTACAGCTTTAATATAAACTACTGATGTGTGAGTTCTTGTTCCCGAAGCTAAAACAAATGGCTTCCTAAAACGAAGTTGAAAAGGAATGGCTGTTAACTGCATTGCTGCAAAAATGCAACAATGATTAAACGATACAAAATGTGTAAAGTACTTTTTCTTAGAAGGATGATTTTATTTTCCCCCAGTTAAAATCAAGTCTGTAAGCAACTTCAAGAGAAAGAAATGCATATCCATCTGTTTTTCTGTGGTTGCCACGTTGTGATGTTGCAACACCTTCAAAACCATTTGTACCTTTACCGGATGGGTCAGAGATATACTTTGCCAAGTCTTGCTTATATTCTTCAGGAAAGTTTGCTTTTATTTCTTCGTAGGTAGCATAACGGTCGCTTACATCATCTAAATAATCGGTAATAAATTTAATATAGCTCAACTCTGCCGATAAGATAATATTCTTAGTCACACCCCAGCGCCATCCCATTCCGAGCGGAAAACCTATGTGCATAAGATTGTATGGTTTTTTCTGCCCCAACTCACTGTTATATCCTTGTCCTTCTGTGCGCCATTCATCAAGATTGGTTTCGAACTTACCATCACGCTTTATTATATTGCCTTGTCCGCTTTTTTCATCCTGATCTCTGATGGTGCCATCACTCCAAAAATAATAGCGGTTATTGATGTCAATGCTTCCATTAAATAAATCTGCTTTTGGTCGTGCATAATAAATACCAACACCGGCATAGAAATACATAGCTGCTCCCTGTGCATATAGAGGCTTTCTTTTATTGGCGTACAAGGTATAGCTTACATGTGTTGACACACCATAAACATCAGTCCTGAAACTTAAACCCCTACCGTAATTACGCAGTTGGTAACCTTTTTTATCGCCAATAGATTTTGTTTCATCATAGCCGATGCGATGCCAGCTAAAACGTGCTTCAACAGATAATGGCTGATATTGATAACCCGTCTTGGCAGGGCTATTTAAAAAGTTGCGGATAGTAATTGCACCACCGGGTCGTGTTGAAGTGGATTGCAGTACTTCATTATTACCCAAATCACCAAAATAATTTGTTGCACCACCTGAAATGCCAATTTCAATGTTGCTTTGTGCTGATGTGCTAATGGTAAATGCAACCATAGCTATAACTGCTGAAATTAAGGTTTTCATTGTTTTTCTATTTAAAGAATGAAATATTTACCGACTAAAATATAATGGATTTTTTGAATAAAGAAGTCTTTTCAGAAAAAAAACTATCCGAAAAGCAATGAAAAAACTTCATCTACCCGTTCAACCGGATAAAGTTTAATGTGCTTAAACATACCCCTATCGAATGCGGCAAGGTTCTGAGCAGGGAAATAGATTTTTTTGAAACCCAGTTTTTCGGCTTCCTTTATTCTTTGTTCAATACGGCTTACCGGACGTGTTTCACCTGACAACCCAACTTCACCTGTAAAGCATGTCAGCTGCTCAAGAGGGATGTCATTGTTACTTGAAAGTATGGCACAAATAACAGCTAAATCAATTGCAGGATCATCAACCTTTAACCCTCCGGTAATGTTGAGAAAAACATCTTTGGCACCTAACTTAAACCCACATCTTTTTTCAAGCACTGCAAGCAACATATTTAGTCGCCTTTGATCAAAGCCTGTTGTTGAGCGTTGTGGTACACCATAAACTGCACTGCTTACCAATGCCTGTGTTTCAATCAACATGGTGCGCATGCCTTCAAGATTACAGGCAATGGCAATGCCACTGAGTGCTTCATCTCGTTGTGAAAGCATAATCTGTGACGGGTCCGATACTTCTGCCAGACCATTACCCTGCATTTCGTAAATACCAATTTCTGCCGTAGAACCAAAACGATTTTTATGACTCCGCAACAAACGGTAAATATGATGTCTGTCACCTTCAAACTGAAGCACCGTGTCCACAATATGTTCCAAAACTTTGGGTCCGGCAATTACACCTTCTTTGGTGATGTGACCTACTAAAAAAACCGGACATCCGCTGTCTTTTGCAATCCGCAGCAGTTCTGTTGCACATCCTCGTATTTGCGAAACACTTCCGGGTGATGATTCAATCTGTGAATGAAACATGGTTTGTATAGAATCAATAATAACCATGTCGGGTTTCAATGCATTGAGGTGTTGTAGAATTATTTCAAGTGATGTTTCTGTCAGAAGATAACATTGACTGTGCAGGTCTGAATTTAGTCGTTCGGCACGCATTCGAATTTGCTGACCGCTTTCTTCTCCGGAAACATAAACTGTTTTCAGATTTTTCAATCTTACAGCGAGCTGAAGTAAAAGTGTAGATTTTCCTATTCCGGGTTCACCACCAAGGAGAATGAGAGACCCTCGTACCAATCCGCCACCAAGAACACGATTTAATTCCTGATCAGGCAACACAATGCGTTGCTCCTGATGCAGCTCTATTTCTGTAATTTTTTCAGGCTTGCTGCTTCGTTTGTAATTTGCCTGTACAGAAGAATTTCCGGAGGTGATAAGTTCTTCAACATAAGAATTCCACTCACCACATGACGAGCACTTGCCCATCCACTTGGGTGACTGTGCGCCACAATTCTGACAAACAAAAACCGATTTTACTTTAGCCATTACAGCGTCTGAAAAAAAATGATGACGCTAAGATATCACTGTTTGATAAATTCAATCTGTGCTACTCCTCCCAACGGACTTTCAGTGGCAATTTCCAATACTTTATTATCAAGTTTTACTATTGACCATTTATGATTGTAGGTATCGCCACCGGGATTTTGATTTAAATAGGTTGTATTCTCTATCTTTAAATAGGGTGATGTTAATGTAGCATCTATTGAGAATGTGCCAACATCAGCAGAATCTCCATGACGATTGGGCTGATAAATTTTTATTGCACCATCAACAAAAATCCATGTTTCTTCATTCTGTTGTCCGAATAATACTCTATCCCAAGTACCAACAATATCACTTTTTAGTTTTTTTTCTGATTTAAAGAAATGATTGCTTTCACAACCCATTAATAGTAGTAGTGATAAGGCAACAATTGGAATTTTTATAGCAGCCGGCTTCATAAGTTCTATAAATTGAAAGGTAAATTTACAACAAACCTATCAAATTCAAAAACTTTATTTAAAAATTTTTATTGTTTATGCGTTTTAGCAGGGCTGTAGTGGAATATCCTTGTGTTAAATCTATTGTAACAACCTTGCCTCCACGTTGTGTGACAATATCGTAGCCAACAATTTTTTCAATTTCATAATCAGCACCTTTTACCAGCACATCAGGTTGAACGAGTTTTATCAGATTATAGGGGGTTTCCTCATCAAATAATACTACGGCATCAACAACATGCAAAGAAGCAAGTACAAAGGCACGTGCTGTTTCATTATTTACAGGTCTTCCCTCACCTTTTTTACATGCACCTGACTTGTCGGAGTTGAGGCCAAGAATTAATTTATCGCCATAATTTTTTGCCTGAGATAAATATTGTGTATGCCCCAAATGAAGGATGTCAAAGCAGCCATTGGTAAAAACAATACTTTGATTTTGCAATCGCCAAACACTAAGCTGCTGCATTAATGCCTGTTCATTTAGAATTTTCTTGCTGATTATCTCGTTATAATCCATTGTTGGCTTTAATTTTTTTCCCTGTTGCCATTAAAACAAAGAATCCTATTGCACCCAAAGCTATTACTAAAATGGTTTGATAGCCATGAACAATAGTTGCATATACAATTCCTTCTGTTTCAGAAATACCATAAAGCATCAGTCCGCGCGAAACTATGAAGTGAAAAGCCCCGATACCTCCTTGCACAGGTGCCGACATTCCCAATCCACCAATAACAAGAATAAAGAGTCCTGCTTTGGCATCGAGCATAGATGTTGAATCCAAGGCAAAAAAACACAAATAGGAGGCAAAAAAATACATCACCCAAATAAATAAAGTGTGGAAAATAAACAGCGACTTGTTTTTCATTTTCGCTATTGATTTTATTCCATCAACAACCCCTTTAAGCAATAAATTTATTTTTTCGAAAATGGCTTTACTCTTTCCGGAATGTTTAGAGAAATAGAAATAGGTAAAAATTGCTGCGATGCCAATAACTAAAGCGCCTGCTACTAAAGCAAGATTTAAGCTTTGAAATTTATTCATCAAGGGTGCAGCGATGGTATCATACAAAAAACCACCAATAAGATGAAACTCCAATGCTGCAACAGCTAGCAATAACAAAAACAACATAAGAACATCCATGATGCGTTCCACAATCACTGTTCCGAACAGTTCGTTAAACGGAACTTGCTCGGCTTTAGTGAGCATGCCACAGCGTGTAATTTCGCCCAGACGTGGCACAGCCAGATTGGCAAAATATCCTGCACACAATGCCCAAAAGGTATTAATCAGTTTTGGCTTATAGCCTAAAGGTGTAATGAGCATATTCCATCTAATGGCTCTACTCAGGTGTGCAAGTATTGCCGCCACAACAGATGCCAGCAGCCAGCCGATATGCACATTTTCAATTTTCTGAATTACTTGTGTAAAATCCTGATTACGGAAGGTAAGCCAAAGCATACCTATTCCGGCAACCAGAAACAGTGCATACTTGATTACTGAAATAATTTTTTTCTTCAACCTTTGTCTGAATTTATTTTACAGGTTGATTTTTTTCATCAGGATAAACCAAAACAGGTTTATAGTTTTTGGCTTCTTCTTTTTCCATCATGGCATAGGATGCTACAATAACGATGTCGCCTAACTGCACCCTGCGTGCTGCAGGACCATTGAGGCAAACTACACCACTGTTGCGTTCTCCTTTGATAACATAGGTAACAAATCTTTCACCATTATTAATATTAAGTATCTGCACCTGTTCGTTTTCAATCAGGTCGGCAGCCTCCATCAGGTTTTCATCAAGTGTAATACTTCCCACATAATGCAACTCGGCCTGGGTGACCTTTGCCCTATGGATTTTCGATTTCAATACAGTTATAAGCATAATGGCGGCAAAAGTAATATGTTAGAGTTTAATGCAGATGTTTTTTTCTTCGGTAAAAAATTTCAAGGCCTCAAAGCCACCTTCGCGGCCAATGCCGCTCTGTTTTACTCCACCAAATGGTGTCCGCAAATCGCGTAAAAGCCAACAGTTTATCCACACAATGCCGCTATGCAAAGCTGCTGCCACTCTATGTGCTTTAGTCAGGTTGGTTGTCCACACTGTGGCTGCCAGTCCATAAGGGGTGCTGTTAGCCATCATTAAAACCTCCTCTTCTGTATCAAACGGTGTGAGTGTAACAACAGGGCCAAAAATTTCTTCCTGATTGGTACGACAGGTATAAGGCAGGTTTTCAAATACTGTAGGCTCAATAAAAAACCCATCTTTACAGCGACCTCCCGGCTGTATGGCTTTGCCTCCGGTTAAAATTACACCTCCTTCTTCTCTGGCAAGGTCAATGTATGAAAGTATTTTTTCAAAATGTGGTTGTGATACTATTGCTCCTAAGAAATTTGTTTCATCTTTTGGGTCACCTGTTTTCAGTCCTTTGATTTTGCTGACAAATGCTTCTTTAAATTCATCATAAATACTACGTTGAATAAATATACGTGAACCACAAAGGCAAATTTCGCCCTGATTGCTGAAAGAAGATTTTATAGAAGTAGCTACTGCATGATCAAAATCGCAATCATCAAAAATGATATTGGGATTTTTTCCTCCTAACTCAAGAGACAATTTCTTAAACATAGGTGCTGCAATTCTTGAAATTTCTGCCCCGGTCTTGGTTCCCCCAGTAAAACTAATTACGGGAATATCGGGATGCGAAACTATGGCACTGCCAACACGCGGCCCTGTGCCATGAATAATATTGAGCACTCCGGCAGGAAGTCCGGCTTCAATACAAAACTGACTAAGCAAAAAGGCTGTCACCGGAGTAATTTCACTGGGTTTTGCCACCACACAATTTCCCGATGCTAATGCAGGTGCAATTTTCCAGGTAAACAAATACAAAGGCAGGTTCCAGGGTGAGATACATCCTGCAATTCCGATTGGCTGACGCAAAGTATAATTAATTGCCGTGTTCTCCATGTCATGTGTTTCGGCAGCAAGATGCAATGCAGCAGTAGCATAAAAATGAAAATTTGCAGATGCACGTGGAATGTCCACTTGTTTGGCAAGCCACACTGGTTTGCCGTTATCGAGACTTTCTGCTTCTGCAAAACGTTGCAGGTTTTTTTCAATCAGTGCCGCTATTCTCAACAACAGGTCAGAGCGTTTTTTTACAGGCATAGTACTCCATCCCACAAAGGCCTGCTTTGCTGCATCTACAGCCATTTGTACATCACGTTCATCACTGTCGGGTATTTGTGAAAATACTGTGTTGGTAGATGGGTCTGTATTATCCATCCATTTCTGACTGATGGGCTCTACCATCTGTCCGTTAATGTAATTCAACAATTTCATGACACGAAGATAGGTGTCATTAGAAAACAGTTTGTGGTTTTAAAATAAAAATTAAACAGGCTCTTAATTCTTTACTTTGTTTTTTTTTGGGGGGACAGTTACTCAAACACTATCTTCCCATTATAACTCTTCTTCTTATTACTCAACACAACATTATAAACACCTTTTGCCTCCTGCTCTAAATTCAATTTTATATTACCGTCATTCATCTCTAATGTTTTTTGTTGTATGAGTTTGCCTGTGTTATCATAAATGGATAAAACCAAATTTTTTTCATTTACAAATTCATCAGGTACTGTTATGTTGCATTTGCCTGCGTTTGGATTAGCATAAATAAGCAGTTGGCTATTTGCCATTCTGCCCTCTACACCTACAATGCCGGTTATGGCATCTATCTTTGCCAAATAAATATCCTGCCCCAAAAGCGCTGTCATGCTTGTGCTTCCGATGGTTACTGTATTGAAAAATACACCGGCACAGTAAACAGAGCCTGAATTGTCAACTGCAGAATTAAATCCTCCCGCTTGCCCGAAATGACGAACACCAAAAAAATCTCCATTGTTGTTAAAACGTGTTATAAACATATCATAACTATTGGTTGTTGAAATATGAAACCCATCTAATGTTATATCACCTTCAAAATTTCCAACAACATAACAATTGCCATCTATGTCACCAATTATATCATTGCCAAATGAAGCTGCACCTGAAACAAAGCCTTGTTTTGCCCACAATGTATTGCCATTTGCATCAAATTTCGCAAATAAAATATCAACTCCATTATTAAATAGGTTTATTCCCCCTAAATTTATTGAATCCTTAAAACCTCCTGTTGCATAAATATTATTTTGATTATCAATTGTAATACTTTGAATATAATCAACCCCTGCATTGCCATAGGTATTTATCCATTTTACATTTCCATTACTATCTGCCCTTGCAATAAAACCATCATAATTCCCCTGCGTAATTAACGTTACAGTATCTAATTGAAATGGAGTTGAACGGTACAAGCCATATATAATTAAATCCGTACCCATAAAATCCAAAAAGACACCATTGGTATTACTTGTAACAGGTGCAGTAAATTTTATTTCTGCAGAAAGACAATTGCCGGAAGAATCATATTGCACAATGCCACCACCGGGAGGAATAAAAAAACTACCAAAATGCGAAGAATCTTCTGTTTGGGTAATTAAATATATTTTTCCTGTCTGATTTACATTTATCACTGGGTTACTTTCTCTTCCCATGCCCCCCATGTCTCTTGCCCAAATAAAATTTCCGCTGGTATCCATACGCGCCAGAAAATTATCGGATGCAAAACCTAATGAGCCTAAGAAAATGCCATTACCAAAGTTTATTGTATTCTTAAACGTTCCTGCAATGTAAATGCAATTACAATTTAAATCGTAAACTCCACTTGCATTTTCTAAGTAATCGGGTTGCAAATAATTTCCGCCCAGCGTTTTTGCCCAGATATTATTACCGGCTGCATCAAACTTGGCAATAAAAATATCGTTATTGCCATTGCTGTATAATGTATCATTAGGCAAATATAAAGTTCCTCCATAAGCTCCTATTAAATATACATTTGTTCCATCGGTTATTACTTTTGCCCGTTCCCCATAAAACTGGTAACCGCTGCCTATGTGTTTTGCCCATTGCCAGTTTTGTGCATTGCATACATAACTTGTCAGTAAAATGCACCATATTATTAATCGTTTCATTTTTTCTTTCCAATATATGCGTTCGTATATTCTTAAAGATTCGTAGCTCGCAAATTACTTACTCAAACACAATTTTACCACTGTAACTTTTCTTTTTATTGGCAAGCGTTATATTATAAACTCCTTTTGCTTCCTGCTCCAAATTCAATTTTATATTACCATCATTCATCTCTAATGTTTTTTGTTGTATGAGTTTGCCTGTGTTATCATAAATGCTTAAAATAAGATTTGTCTCATTCACAAAATCATCAGGAACTGTAACATTACATTTACCTTGGTTAGGGTTAGCATAAATTATAAGTTCATTGTTGGCTATTCTTTCTTCACCTATACCTGTTATAGCATCCGATTTTGCGATAAAAATATCGTTGCCTCCGTAACCTGTTAGTGTAGGGATGCTGCCAAATGTTATATTCCCATTATAAGTGCCTGTTACAATACATGAACCGTCTTGTGTGGTTAGTACTCCGTAACCTATGCCTTGCCCTTCATGTCTTACACCAATACAGTTTCCATTATTATCGTAGCGAGCTATAAACATATCTTCCGTGGTGATGGATGTAATATTGAATGTACCAAATGTTGCATTGCCCGAAAAACTTCCTGAAATGTAAACATTGCCGTTTGCATCTGATGAGCAACCAATAGCTCTTGCATTATTGCTTGCATGGCTTTGTTGAACCCATTGGTAATTTAGGTTTTGGTCATATTTTGCAAAAAAGAAATCTGTTGTGCCTGTGGCATGAATAGTATCTGTATCAAATATGGCTGTGCCGCCAAAAAAGCGGCTAACGAAATAGCAATTGCCTGAGTTATCTATGGATAATTCTCCATATTCAGGATTCGGACCTCCGCATACTTTATATGATTGTATGTTACCGTTTAAATCAAATTTGGCTAATACAAATGAATAGTTGTTGGGAATTATTATCGTGCTTGTGTCAATAGTTAGTGTATCAGCCCACTTACCAATTAGCAGGTATAAAGAATTGCTATAATTATTTATAGAGTGTACTGCCCCTGCTGCTCCTGAAAATAATGTTATTCCATTACAAATTATTTTTGCAAAAAAGCAGTTGCCAGCACTATTGTATTTTGCGATAAATCCTCCGTTAGAAATACTAACAGTATCAAAGGAAGCCGGATATTTTACAGTTCCTGAAATTAAAATATCGCCATTTGAATTAACATAAATTGAAGTAACTTCATCGTCACCGTTACTTCCAGCACTTTTTGCCCAAATACAATTACCATTTAAATCAAATTTTGCAATGAATATTTCTCTATCACTAAATCCTAATGATGCAAATAGATTGAAACTACCTATTGTGCATGAACCAATAAAAGAGCCTGTCACATAAATACAATTGGAAACAGGGTCAAATACTGGGTTACGTGCGCCTTCGTATTTTTGGTTAAATTGGTCGTTATAACTACCACCAAAGTGTTTGACCCAGATTTCATTTCCACCATTATCATACTTTGCAAAATAAATATCATTTATTCCATTAACTATAGGTGTATCTGTTTGAAAATTTGCTGATGGAACTCCTATATTTCCTGTAACATAAATGTTCCCATTTGCATCAGTACATGAAAATCCGCCAAAATCGCTACTAACTCCACCTGCATTATTAGCCCATTGCCAATTTTGCGAATTGACTTTATTATTTATGACAAAGAGTAAAACGATAATTGATATTATTTTTATGTTTTTCATTTTATTTAATTTTAATTGATGATAATTTTTTTGATTTCAGATTTGCTGCTGGTAATAATTTTAGCATGATAAATTCCTTTTGAAAAGTGTAAGAGATTTAATTCTTTAATGCTATTGTTAATCTTCTCTGAATAAACCAAACTGCCCATACTGTTAGTTATTGAAATTGTTTCAATTTTATTTGCAGCATTATTATCATGCAATTGCACAGTAAAGACACCATTATTGGGATTAGGGAAAATGGTTATAAAAGCATTTACAATTTTATCAAAAGAGATTTCTATTTCTTTTTCATTATTAGCTGAGTTATTGGACAAATTGTTTGCCTGCCGTTGCATGAGAAATGTTTGGAAATCATTGCAATCTGAAAACACTTGAGGCTGGCAATAAATATGAACTTCTGCACCATTGGCAGCATGGAATTCGCTATTGACTTTAACTTCTTTACGTGCCGTAAAATTACCTGCAAATCCGGTTTGAATATCAACGTTAGTTAAAGTTAGTGTGTTCCATCCTTTATAGTTAGTTGGAAAGGTACTTGTCGTAAGCGTTTGGTTTTGCAATACACCATCATAATTAAAGTCTATTTTTTTTAAGGTAATGGGTGATGGTGGCAGCACAACGCATCCGGGACACCAGCCCCATTTCAACCTCTCTGAACCTGCTGCTGAAATTTTTATTTGAGCAATCCCTATTGAATTTCCTTGTGGGAAGGCATAATCATAAGATATAGCAGTAAATTGTCCGTTTTCATCGGTCATTGTATAAAAAAAATCACTGTTGTCCGTGCCTGCTGGATGCTGTCCCATATCAAAGTGCACACCCACCACAGCATCTTTAACAGGATTGCCATTTTGGTCAATAACAGTTCTTGTTATCTCCTGCGTTGGATTGGGTGGATATAAATAGCTATTGTAATAAATTTTATTAGCATCATAAGCAGGACTGTAGTCAACAGGGCAAGGCCCCGTAACTGCTGGTACATAATTTCTAAAAGTAGTTACAGCATCTTTTTCAGCAGCCGCTGAGGGTACATAATCTCTTTCCAACAAACCAAAAAACTCTCCACCCGGAAAATTTGGATTTGGCCAATGTGTGTCCTGGTATGCCCACCAGCTGTATCCGCTGCCGCCACAGTTACAGACAGCTTCCAATGTTTGCTGCGCAAAAATATCTTGGTCAGCAACAGTGCCGTAAAGCCCTTCGGCAATAGTATGAAAATTACTGGCTGTAAATCCGGTTTCACCAATTATCCACGGGCAAGGCGATGATTCATTTATCCAGTAAAGTTCGTTATAAACTCTCTTTACAGCTAAAGCCTGGTAGTAAGGGTCATTGCGGTCTTCAAAAGGTTTCCATGAGGGGTAAGTATGCACGGATATAAAATCAACCTTTATTATTCCAGGATCGTATTTCATAATATCGCCCACACCACACGAACCAAGCGTTATTAAATGATCAGGATCATTGCTTTTAGCTGTGTTATACCAGTCCCTAATAATAGTGCAGGTTTCTTCCTTGGTTTTAGGTCCCTCATCTTCATAACAGGGTTCATTCCACAAGTCATAAGCAAGCACAGTATTTTTATGGGGCGATGCTGCAATAAATATACTTAGCTCCCTTAAAAAATCATTATAAGCTGCTACTTCGGGACTGTCAAAAGGCCCATTTTGTCCTATCATAATAAAAATTACTTTCAAAGGTTGTGGTGCAAGGGTAACTGCATTTGTAGTGTTTTCAGCCACGGTCAGTAAATTTTCGTACATGTTAAATATGAACTGCATTCCGGGGTCAGTGGCATTATTCGGTGCAAGAGGAATGCTAAACCAGCCGTTATTATGTTGTCTTCCCTGCCATTCCAATTGTCCTGTTCTATATCTTGGAAAAAAAGCAGCTATCCTTACTGTATTAAATCCCATACCTGCAATATAATTAAAATCATTTTGTAGTTGATTGTCGCAAGTTGTTTTATCAGCGCATTCGTAAAATTCCGATGCAGTTCCACCATTATCACCATAAGCAATAAAGGGGGTTATATAACCATCACTTTGCCATGTAGTTGTTGCCGGATCAGGGCTCGAAATTTCAACTTCATAGTTTATTACTCTGGGGTAAAAGTTGCTTCCATTAAGTTTAAATTGTTTTCCCTCAAGAGTTACAAGTCCTAAGCTTTGCCCATGTACAAAACCATTTACAAATAGGCATACAAATACTAAGTATAGCTTTTTCATACCCGGTTATTTTTTATTACTGGTAACCATCAGTTTCAATTCATCAATTTGTTTTTGCAAACTAATAATATAAAGTGTTTGCTCTTCTATTTTTTTCAGTAACTTGGTTTGCATATCGCCCACTTCAAAGCCTTCATTACTTTCCACTTCTACGGCACTGGGTATTTCAGGCAAATGCTTGTGCTTTTTTAGATAGGCTTCTAATTCATAAATCCCCATTAATTCATAATCTTTTGCAAAAACATAATCGGGGAAGTTTGTGGCTGCTGTTACTTTAATGTCTATTGTTTTTATTCCGCCAGCTACATATAAAAGATATGGAGTTGTGTTGTTGCCCGGTGGTGTTACACCAATACCTACCTTGCCATATTTATTGATAAGTAATCGTGTTGCAAAATTTGCATGATCCCAAATAAAAAATGTTTGTTCACCGGAATTATCTATATCGTTGCCAATAGCCCAAAGCTCAATGCCGTTTTGTTCAAACCTTATTTCGCTTTTACCTATTCCTGTTGAAAGACGATTAATGGACATTCCACCATTTAAATCATTATGAGCAATAGTAAATTTTGTATCTCCTACATTACTTGTGCCAAGCAAAAGCTTTCCATCGGCTGTAAACCTTGCCTGCTCTGTATTGTTTGTTTTAATTACAAAATCTACATTATCGGTAGTTCCAAGAAAGTTTAATAAAGCATTGGTGTTGTTGTTTCCAGTAGTTACCCATGGAATAACATTAGGTGTGGATATTTGGTTAAGTCGTTTTAATGTTCCATTGGAATCTGCCACCAAAATTTGAAAGTCAGTTCCTGCAAGACTGTTAATTTTCATATCGCCACTTCCATTTACCCTCACCCTTTCCACATTGTTGGTCCTGAAAACAAAGTCGTTATTATCAACGGTTCCAATAAAATGTGTTGCAGGATTACTTCCATAATTGCCATACATAGTCCAGTCGTCACGCTCTGGTTGTTTCAATACAACGCTGTTTGATACTTTGCAGCCATTGGCATCAAGGATGGTAAAATAGTTTTCTCCTGCACATAGGTTAGTGGGTGCCAAACCTGTTTGGTTGCCGGGATACCACGTACAATTGTAAGGCTGCAGCCCACCGGTTACAACTACCGGTGCCATACCATTACAAGCACCAAAGCTGCTTATGTTGTAGTCGTTACCATAGATAAAGGGTTCCGGTTTTTCTGCCTGCAAAGGCTCAGGTTGCGTAAGGGTAATAAATGCTTCAGCAGCTTGATTGCTGCTGTCGGAAACACGAACAAAATAATAGCCTGCTGCTAAATTGATGAGTGTGGCAACACTGTCACCATTGCTCCATTCATAACGGTATGGTGGTGTACCGCCTGCAACACTAACACTTAATGTTCCGTTTTGCTGGCCAAAACATGCAATGTGGTAGCCATTGAAATTGGATGCATTGAGCGTAGCCTGCATTTGCGCATGAATAGTGGTGCTACAAAAAAATGCTAATGCAACAAGAGCAACTGCTGTTGCGGGGGGGGGGTAAAAACTTTTTCATTGGTTGAGGATTTTAAAATTCGATTGTAAATATATGGTTTGTTTTTGAAAGTGCAAATAAATGTGAAACATCCATTCCTATGGACTTTGAAAAATTTCTAAATCTCATACCCCAACACTTATTAAAAAAGAATTGTTTATTAATTTCTGATATATAGTAAATGACTATATAAATGCAAAATATTTTTACTCAAATAAAAATACAGCGAATGAGAAAATTATACATCAGCATTCTTTTTATAATTAGTGCAGGAATAACACAGGCACAGATTGACAACCTGAGCAATATGAGTCCGGAGTGGATACGTACAGGAGTCAGAAATGCAGCAATCAAAGGTTGCGATCTGGTAGTTTATAGTCCGGCAACGCTGACTCGTTTGGAAAAAGGGTTGCATATAGGTTTTGGCAATCAGATTTTCATGCGCAAACCCTCACACAGTTATGATTTGGGCTGGGGCGAAATAAAAAGAGAGCAAGATGGCAACGACTATCTGGTTCCGAATATTTATTTGTCGTACAATAAAAACAAATGGGCTGTTTGGGGTGGAGTATATATTTCCGGTGGAGGTGCTACGGCCAACTATCCTGAAGGCTCTCTCAACACCGACTTAATCAGCTTAATGTTGTTAGATGCTTTTCAGGGCGCTTACACCACTACAGGTAAAGAATATCTTAAAGCATCATCAATGTACCTAACAGGAACTGTTGGATTCTCTTACGCTATTAACGAACAGTTTTCTGCCGCTTTAGGTATGCGCTATATTAACGCCACCAACCAAACAAAGGCAGGAACGGAGTTAATAGGCGACTTTGGCAGCCTGCCTGTAAACATGGAGCAGAAAGATAACGCAAGTGGCATTGCCGCAGTTATAAGTTTAAATGCACGGCCCATTGAGAAACTAAATATTGCAATAAGGCTTGAAACAAATACCAAGTTAAATTTTAAAACCAAACAAAAGGTTGATGATCTGGAACAATCGTCCGGTGGTATGGCTGAGTTAGTTACCGATGGTGCAGAAAACAGACGCGACCTCCCTGGATTGGCAGGCATTGGTATAGGCTACGAATTCAGTAAAGCATTTTGTGTGACGGCAGAAATGAACTACTACTTTCAGCAACATGCAGACTGGGGCAAACGTGCCGATGGGAAAAGAATAAATACTCTTGCAGGTGATGCTATGAACTTTGGTGGAGGATTTGAGTGGATGTGGTCAAAATATATAACATGGAGTGCAGGTGCAGTTTATACAATGCTCGATTTTAATGATATGGCCGGTTACTACACTACCTTAGGTGCTTTTGAAACAGCACCTTATAACAACCTTACTATAAACACAGGTTTTGCAATAGACTTATCAGAAAAATTCAGAGTTAATTTAGGTGTTGCAAAAGCTTTCTATAAGAAAGATAAAACAGTAGCTATTGAAGCTATGGCACCTTCTGTGGTTAAGGCCGAATTAAACAATGATGTATTGATGCTTGGCGCAGGAATTGATGTCAGATTCTGACAGGAATTATCAGAAATGTTTTTTTACTGCCTGCATCCAGCGTGAGGCAAAAACAAAATCATTCAGTTCTTTATTATCAGAGTGCATGATGTCTTCGTTATTTCCTTCCCAGAATTTTTTGCCTTTATAGATAAATATAATCTTCTCGCCCATGCTCATCACCGTATTCATGTCGTGGGTGTTGATGACAGTAGTAATGTCGTATTCTTCTGTAATTTCTTTAATGAGTTCGTCAATGAGAATAGATGTCTTAGGGTCGAGACCTGAGTTGGGCTCATCGCAAAATAAATATCTTGGATTCATAGCAATGGCCCGTGCTATGGCTACACGTTTTTTCATACCACCGCTGATTGCACTTGGTAAAAGATGATTTACATTTTCGAGGTTTACCCTGTGCAGGCAAAAGTTTGCACGATCGCGCTTTTCTGCAGTTGTCATGTTGGTAAACATTTTCAAAGGAAAAGTAACGTTTTGTTCTACGGTTAATGAATCAAACAAAGCTCCTCCCTGAAACAACATTCCTATTTCCTGACGAATGAGTTTGCGTTCACCAAAAGTCATCTCCGAAAAATTTCTGCCATCGTATAAAACTTTTCCTTTATCAACCTCAAACAAACCAACTGCACATTTCATCAATACAGTTTTTCCTTGTCCGCTACCGCCTATTATCAGGTTGATTTTACCCTTATCAAATTCGCATGAAACATCTTCAAGCACTTTTTTGTTACCGAAAGATTTGGATATGTTTTCTACCGTAATCATGCAAGAATGAGCTGGGTTAATAAGTAATCAAATATCAGAATTAAAATGCTGCTGTAAACAACACCTTTGGTACTCGACTGGCCTACTTCAAGTGCTCCACCACTTGTATAATATCCATGATAGGCCGGTACAGAAGTAATGATAAATGCAAATACTATTGTCTTTATCATAGCGAAAGTTACATTGAATGGCAGAAATTGATTTTGTATTCCTTTTAAATAATCTGCCGAAGGTACTACTCCGGAAAGATCACCGGCAACCCATCCACCTGTAATACCAACTATCATACTGATGATAACAACTACTGGACATATTAATAAAGCTGCAATAATTTTTGGAAGCACTAAATATCCTGATGAGTTTATACCCATAATCTCCAGGGCATCTATTTGTTCTGTAACACGCATGGTACCAATTTCTGATGCCACACTGCTGCCTACCTTTCCTGCAAGTACAAGCATAATGATAGTTGGAGAAAACTCAATGATGATACTATCTCGTGCAACAATACCCACAGCCCACAAAGGAACCATTGGGTTTACAAGGTTGTAAGCACTTTGAATGGTGATGACAGCACCCATAAAAGCAGAGGTGAGCGCAACAAGCCAAAGTGAGCCGATACCCAAGTTAACCATTTCGCGAAAAACCTGACGTACATAAATTAATAACTTTTCGGGTTTATAAAAAAGGTTTCTTATAAAACCGAAATAGCGACCAATCTCAAATAATGTACCTTTCATCAGTAGCGAAGTTATTAAAACAACCTATTTTACCTCTTTTAAAAACACTAAGTAGGTAGGAAAGTGATCACTGTAGCCGCCAATATATCTGCTGAAGTCGAATGTACGCAATGGGTAACCTTTATAGCGTCCGCTTTTCTGTAACATAAACTCCCGTTTAAAAATATGGGCATCTTTATAAAAGAAACCTTGTTGGTTTTTATTGAGCCATCCCGAAGAAATCATTATTTGATCAAACAGATTCCATGCATCGTTATAGGCAAGTGTGCCTATTCCTTTTGTGTAAAAATCAACCCATGGATTGTACATTCCTCCATGTTGTACTTTGTCTTTGTTACCTACAGCCCCAATTACTTTTGTAACACTTGGGCTTAGTGGGTCGTCATTCAAATCGCCCATGAGTACAATTTTTGCATTTACATCGGTTTGTGTGATAGAGTCTATTTTATGTTTGCACACGGCAGCCGCTTTGGCACGGGATGGTGCAGAAGCTTCTTCGCCCCCTCTGCGTGAGGGCCAGTGTCCAACAAGAACATGTATAGGCTCACCCAGGTACATGCCATATACATAGAGAATATCACGCGTATAGTATTCCGGATTTTCTGGAGTACGCAGGTCAATAAATAATGGCTCACTGAATTTAGGAGTAAAATATTTGGGGTTATACAACAGGCCAACATCAACACCTCGCTTGTCCGGACTATCATAATGTACTATTTGGAGATTGCGTGCTTTTAGTTTTGGCTCATTCACCAAATCGCGCAACACACTTTCGTTTTCTACCTCTGCACATCCTAAAATCGAAAAACCGTCAGGTGACTGGTCGGTGCCTATTAGTGATAATACATCAGAAAGTTTTCCTAACTTATCTAGATAAACTTTGGCTGTATAGTTGTTGCTCCCTGTCGGGGTAAACTCCTCATCATTTACATCGGGTTGATTGATGGTATCAAACAGGTTTTCAAGGTTGTAGAATGCGATTATTCCCAGTTGATAATTTTTCTTTTGTTGAGCCTGCAGGCTGCCGGCCATAGAAAGTATCGCTATGGCAATGATGATCTTTTTTAACATGGCACAAATCTAAAAAACAGTGCAATGCTGAGGTAAAAAATAATGATGTTAAAAATGAATTTATGAAAAAGTTATGCCCAAGGCTTTTTACCGCCTGCGTAAACAAAACGGATGGAAAGATTAATACAGCATCTGTAACCAAAAAACCTCTGCTCTGCCGGCAGCACAGCCGGCATTTACCTACATGCCACCGCTAAAGGTAAAGTTTTTCTATTCTTTTCCTCCCCCGCTGCCGGCAAGGCAGGTAAGCCAATATCAGGATTATCTTTAACTTTGTAAATGAATAGCAGGATTAACAATAAAAACTGAAAGCTTTTTTAAGGACAATATATGTTATTGCAATGGAATGGTAAATAGCAATTACTACGGTCAAAGTCCTCTGAATTGTGGGGGACTTTGAATGGATAAAGCTGACTTTCCAAATCTGTGAAGGTGATTTGATGAAGGTTGATACCTGTTAGTGTGGACAATTGCTATTGTAAATTTTTATTATCTAAACTTACAACATATATTCCTATATTTGAACATGTTTTTGAAATTATTTTATTCTCAGACTGACGTTAGCTGCAACCCGTAAGCTTCGTACCAACCGACATTGCTAAAAAAACGATTATACTTTATTCTAACTCTTGAAAATGTAAAATGTGGAACTCCGACAATCTTAATGTAATAATTGGTGCTTGTGCATTGCTTGTTGCGATAATTGCATTTGGAAATGAAATTGCAGAAACAACTTCAATAAAAACTTTTGGCAAAGTTTGGTTTAAGATTCTTATTACTTTCATTTCGTTTCTTTTTGGAATAATCGCTACAATAAAAAAGGATAGAGAATTCTCAAAGGAATTGGAATTAAGAGATTCATTGAATAATTCACAGTTACAAACAGCGTTAGCAGAAAATAGTAATAAGAATATTGAAACTTATACTTCTGCCCTCGCAAAATATCATCTTGAGTATATTCAATCACAAAATAGGGTGATAAGTTATTTGAAGGATTCAAGCACCAAAGAAATTCCTGACTTCGGTCTTATTTACTCAGACCAGGCAGTAATTTTCAACTATAACACCAGCAAGGACTCTTGTATTGGTAATGTTTCATTCAGGAATAGTGGCAACTGTCCAATAAAGGTTTCATTAAAACTTTCAATTGCCTGTGAAAAGAATAATATTTTGACAATTGTTCCATTTAAGCTGAATGTCTTAAATGAGGAAATACTCTCTATTGATGAACCATACAACTTTCCGATTCACTTATACGGATATGACAAAGACGGAATTGATAATGTTTATCTTTTAGCACAAGGTAATTTCAAATCATTAAAAAGTAAAAATGAATATCCGATTGACAGATTAATTCAATGGAGTTTTGGTTGTTCATGTTGGGGATCGCCAATGATGGTTAGCGAACAAAATCGGATAAGAAAATTTTTTAAATCAAATGTATAGTAAGCATCCCACTCGTCCTCGTCTGACGGGTAGCGTTGTGTGCGAGAGACGAGGATGTGACTAACGCTTGTCATATAGCATAAAAAAAACAAAACATGAAATAATATTTTACTTTTGAGAGTAAAATCATATAAACATAGTGTATGTCGGGCGACAGATATTTCATACGCGACCAGAAGGATTGGTTAGGGTCAGTTTGTTGTAATGATATGAGGTGTATTTTTGCAGCCTCGTCCCCCACGCACGTACTTGACTTCAGACGAGGACGAGTGGGGGGATAAGCCAATATCAGGATTATCTTTAACTTTGTAAATGAATAGCAGGATTAACAATAAAAACTGTAAACTTTTTTTAGGGCAATACATTGACAACAAAAAGTGCAGCGTCAGCACGGTAAACTCTGACAAAGTGAAAATGAAAGCAAAATTATTTTTTACGACAGTTCTGTTTCTTACTTTGTTTTCCTCTGACAAATTATTTTCTCAAACTTGGTCAGCAGTTGGGACAGGTGTAAACAACCGAGTTTCTGCTATGGTTGTTTATAGCGGACAACTTTATGCCGGTGGTTGGTTTACAACCGCAGGTGGGACAAGTGCCTATTACATTGCAAAATGGAATGGTTCAACTTGGTCTGCTGTTGGGACAGGAGTTGGGAATTATGTAAATGCTTTGGCAGTTTACAACAACGAGTTGTATGTAGGTGGAGAGTTTACAAATGCCGGTGGCAGTCCTGCAAATTACTTAGCAAAATGGAACGGCACTTCTTGGACTGCTGTTAGCGGTGGGACAAGTGGACCTGTCAATGCTTTAGTAGTTTATAATAATGAGCTTTATGTTGGTGGTGACTTTGATTTCGCAAATGGAGCTGGTGCTTACAACTTAGCAAAGTGGAACGGCACTTCTTGGACTGCCGTTAGCGGTGGGACAAATGATTATGTAACTGCATTAGGAGTTTACAACAACGAGTTATATGTAGGCGGTAATTTTAGTTATGCAGGTGGGGTAATAGCGTATAACTTGGCTAAGTATAATGGAACAAGTTGGTCAGCCGTTGGTGCGGCATGGACTGGTGTATCTCCATTAGTTTATTCCATCACAACCTATAACAGTAATCTTGTTGTGGGTGGCGACTTTTATAGTGCAGGTTATGTTTCAAATTACAATGGTTCAACTTGGACGGGACTTGGGACTGGGACAAACAACACTGTTCGTGCCTTGACTGTTTTTAATTCAGAACTTTATGTTGCAGGTAATTTTACTCTTGCAGGTGGTGCAGCTTCAAACAAAATTGCAAAATGGAACGGCACATCATGGTCAACTGTCGGTAGTGGAATGAACCAACAAGTTTTTTCTTTTGTAGAGTATAATTCTGAACTCTATGCAGGTGGCGACTTTACAACTGCTGGCGGTGTTGCAGCTACTGCAATTGCTAAGTGGTCTGTTCCTACTTCACTACAAGAACAGCCCACAGAAAATTTTGTAAGTGTATTTCCAAATCCAACTAACGATTTGCTGACTGTTTCAATTGAAGGACTAAAGACAGTAGTTATTACAAACATTAACGGACAAATTTGTAAGTCAGTAAAAACTTACGACAAAACAGTTTCACTAGCTGACTTGACGACAGGTAATTATTTGGTAAACGTTTTCAATCAGGACAACAAACTCTTAACAACGAATAAAATTGTCTATGAAAAGTAAAGCCACTCCCTACTCTCAAAGCCCCCAGCATTTCCGCGGACTTTGAAATAATAAGTTTCTATCTCCGTTTTTTACCTTTCTTTTTATTATTACTAAACTTGCTTGCCGGTGGAAACCGTTTTTTGTCACTTCTTTTAAATGGTGAAATTTCATGTAATCGGTTTTCGTCATAAATCATAAAATCAACCTGCTTCTTAATAATATCTGTGCTTTTTATCACCACCATCAGCTCATCCCCTAACGAAAATTTTTTGCGGTTTCGATGACCTACAATGCAAAAATTTTTCTGATCCAATTCATAATAGTCATCATTTAAGTCACGCAACCGAATCAATCCTTCACACTTATTGTCTTCCAGCTCTACATAAATACCCCATTCTGTGACACCGGAGATTACTCCTTTAAATATTTCATTTTTTCGCGCCTCCAGATACTGCACCTGCTTGTATTTAATAGAAGAACGTTCTGCATCGGCAGCATTTATTTCGCGTTCTGTACAATGGCGGCATTTTTCTTCATACTCTTGCTGCGACACACTTTTTCCTTTATTCATATAGTATTCAAGTAGCCGGTGTACCATCACATCCGGATAGCGCCTGATGGGTGACGTAAAGTGAGTATAGTAATCAAATGCAAGCCCATAATGCCCAATGTTTTCTGTTGAATAAATAGCCTTTGCCATACTCCTTATGGCAAGTTGTTCTATCATACTTTGCTCTTTTTTGCCTTCAACCTGCTTGAGCATTTTATTTAATGAATGTGCTGTTTCTTTGCCTGAAGCTGTACTTATCTTATAGCCAAATTGTGCTGCAAATGTTTTAAAGTCGCTTAGTTTTTCTTCTACCGGCAAATCATGAATTCGGTAAACAAAGGTGGCTGGTTCTTTTTCTTTTTTACCTTTATAAATTCCTTTTCCTATAAACTCTGCCACACGTCTGTTGGCAAGCAACATAAACTCCTCAATCAATTTATTGGAATCTTTACTCTCTTTCAGAAAAATGCCTATGGGGTTTCCTTTATCATCCAGTTTAAATTTCACTTCTGTTTTTTCAAAACTGATGGCCCCCTTAAGGTGGCGCTCTTTGCGAAGTAGCTGTGCTAACCGATGAAAGACACTTATTTCTTTAACAAAAGGGCCTTTGTTGGTTTCTATAACCTGCTGTGCTTCTTCATAAGTAAAGCGGTGATCAGAAAAAATTACTGTTCTTCCAAACCACTCATTCAAGACTTCGGCTTTTTCATTCATCTCAAAAACTGCAGAGTAACAAAGTTTTTCCTCATTAGGTCTTAGAGAGCAAACCATATTTGACAATTTTTCGGGCAACATAGGAATAACTCTGTCAACCAAATAAATTGAAGTTGCTCTGTTGAAGGCTTCTTCATCCATTGCACTGCCCGGTTTTAAAAAATGTGAAACATCTGCAATGTGCACACCCATTTCCCAGTTACCATTAGGCAGCTGCTGAATACTTAATGCATCATCAAAATCTTTTGCATCAACAGGGTCAATAGTAAAAGTAGTTACTTTTCTGAAGTCTCTGCGTTTTTTAATTTCTTCATTTGAAATAGCATCAGAAATTCTTAATGTTTCTTTTTCTACTTCATCAGGAAAAGATTCCGGAAGCCCATACTCAACAATAATAGCATTCATTTCTGCAGTATGTTCACCGGGAGCACCTAATATACGAACAACCTTTCCTTCGGGGTTGCTGGCATCGGCAGACCATAATGTTATCTCTGCAATTACTTTATCGCCATTGCGGGCACCGTTGAGTTGTTTTCCGGGAATAAAAATATCTACATGCATTTTGGAATCATCGCATACTACAAATGCATAACTGCCCGAGTGTTGTATAGTACCGGCAAATTGCGTTCTGCTTCGACTGATAACTTCAACAACTTCTCCTTGTTGTCTTTTACCTTCGCGATGAGCTAATAAACTAATTTTAACTCTGTCGCCATTCAATGCATTTGACATGAGATGTGATGGAATCTGTATGTCTTCTTCAAAGCCATCGTTCATTACATAACCTTCGCCTTTGGAAGTTACCTGTATGTTTCCTTCAATAAACCTTTCTGCCGGTAATAACTTATAACGAAACTGTTGAACCTCCAGCAATTCTCCTTCTTCATACAATTCTAAAATTAAAGATTGTATTGTTTCATCTAAATAATGTTTATCAGCAAGCAACACGACTGAAATATATTCTTCGGGCAAATTTATTTCTGCTTTGCGCCAAACCTGTTTTGGATTAAAGGTAGCACGTGGGTGTTGCAGAAAGACCTGAAGAAGTTCTTGTTTTAACTTTTCAAGTTGTGTTTTTGTAAATTTTATGTTCTTCTTTGACATGTTTTCGTTTGATTGTAAAAATACATGTAGTGAAACAGACGTCAGACAATCTACACTTTAAAAAATAAATGTTTTCAACAGCTATTAATGTAAGATTTCAGGCTTTTAAAAACTCCTTTAATTCTTTAGCTAATTCTTTAGAATATTTAAATCCATTCATACGCCATACCTGATTTCCGTCAACAAAAAGTATCAGCACAGGTACACTCTTTATTTCAAATGCAGCAGCCTCTTCAGTAAGTTGGTCAATATTGATTTTATGGATATATAAGTCGGGAAGTTGTTGCTTTAACTCTTCCAAAACAGGATTAAGCCACTTACATGGTTCGCACCAATCGGCATAAAAATCTATCAGCACATTTGTATTGGATGCTGTAATTTCATGAACTGTATTCACATCACAGGTTGTGAAGTTTCTAATGATATGCTGCAATCTTTAATCTTTCCAAAGCCTCCATATACATTAACTATATTTTCAAAACCATTCTTTTTAAGCAACGATGCCGCTATCATACTGCGATAACCTCCACCACAATAAATCAGATACGTTTTTGATTTATCCAGCTTATTGTAGTGTTGTGGAATGTCACTTAACGACACAAAGACTGAATCTTTTACATGTGATGACTCATACTCACCGGGCTTTCGTACATCTAAAGCAATATATTGTCCTGTCTTTAGCAAATTGGTAAATGTAGCTGCATCAACAGAACTGATGGTATGAAATTCCTGTCCGTTATTTTTCCAACTTTCTATTCCCCCTTCAAGATAACCCGCAATGTTTTCATAACCTACACGTGCAGCACGAATCACTGTTTCTTCTTCTTTTCCTTTTTCTGTGAGTAACACTACCTTTTGCTTTATGGGAATTAATGTCCCAAGCCAGTTGGCAAACTGACCATTGAGCCCAATATTTACTGCATCAGGAATAAACCCTTTCTCAAAATCATCGGCATTTCTTGAATCGAGTAGTAATGCTCCTTGCTGAATGTGTTCTTTAAATTTTTCTATTGACAATGGTTTGGCATTTCGCAACACCACTTCGTCTATAGGTTGATAACCTTGTTTGTTGATTCGGGCATCTTCAAAAAAATACATGGGTGGTGGCATTATGCCCGTTGTCAGGTTTTTAATAAAGGCCTCTCTGTTATTTTCTTTTAAATAATAGTTGGATTGTTTTTGCTGACCTATGGTACTCCATGTTTCTTTTCCAATATTTTTTCCGCAAGCAGATCCGGGTCCATGTGCCGGATAAACAATTACGTTATCAGGCAGCACTTTAATTTTTGTATTCAAAGAATCAAACAATTTACCTGCTAAAAATTCTTTTGAAATACCACTTCCGTCTAATAAATCAGGTCGGCCCACATCGCCTACAAACAAAGTATCTCCACTGAAAATACAATGTGGTTGATTATTTTCATTGAGTAATAAATAGCATGTTGATTCTAAAGTATGTCCGGGTGTGTGAATAGCTTTGATGGTTAGTTTTCCAATTTTGAACTCTTCACCATCTTTTGCATTATAAACAGGATAGTTGGTGTTTGCTTCAGGGCCATAAACAATCTTTGCTCCTGTTTGCTTTGCCAGATCTATATGGCCACTGATAAAATCGGCATGGAAGTGTGTTTCAAAAATATGTGTGATTTTAGAATGCCGCTGCTCGCATAGTGAAAGATAAGGTGTTGTTTCACGAATGGGATCTATAATTGCAGCCTGCCCATCTGATTCAATATAATAGGCTGCTTCGGCAAGACAACTTGTATATAATTGTTGAATAAACATAATTCTATTAGGATTTAAAACAAAGCTACACTTTTTACAGCAATGAATAAAATAAAGTATTGATTAATTAACCCTGTTTTCAATGTATTGAATAAAATCATCAAAGTCAGAGATTATCTGAACATTTTGTGGCAGGTGTAAACTTTTATTTACTGCCTGTGCACCGGAAAGTAATATCTTGCTTTTTGAAAATGTCTTTGAAATCTGTACAATAAATTCTTCAATGGCGTTAATCTTAATGCAAGATGTTAAAGTAGTCACAATAAAATCGGGTTGACAACATTCGTGAGCACAAATGATATGGTCAATCGGTAAATTGAGTCCCATATAAACTGATCTGTGACCACGTTGTCTGATTACATAATGTGCATACAAAAGTCCTAATTCATGAGGTTCGTTTGGAGGGAGAAAGAGTAAAAATCTTTTTGCATCAGGCAGTGGTGTCAATACTTGCTTGTCTATTGCAGCAATGATTTTCTGACGCACAAGATTAGTGAAAAAATGCTCATAAGCAGGTGTGATGGAGCCTGTCTGCCAAAGCAATCCTATTCTGTATAAAAACGGAAACAGAATTCTTGTCATTGTAGTTTCCAGTCCGTTTGTCTCCAGATATTTATTTAACAGGTGTTCAAATGTGTCCTCATCAAGCCTGACCATACAATTCAACAATGCACTGAGGTTAATATCAGCATCATTGGCTTGTTCTACTAACGACAAAACTTTATGCTCGATTTCATTTGGTTTAAGACAGGTTATTTTCGAAATCTTAAATCCCATCTTATTCAACAAAGAAACATTGAGCATCAGTTTCAAATCGTTCTCTGTGTAATAGCGAATATTGGTTGCCGTTCGTTGTGGCTTGATAATACCATAACGCTGCTCCCATATACGAATGGTATGCGGCTTTATTCCCGTAAGAATTTCTATGTCTTTAATCGAAAACCTATTCAACGGAGTGGGGTTTGTGGTATAAACACTTGTCGTGTTTAAAAGTTTCAGCCTTATACATGGATACCTGAAACATTAAAACAATTGTGATGCAATTTTTCTGATATTCTCCGGACTGCCCATTGTATAAAAATGCAGACAGGGTACACCAAATTTTATAAGCTCTTTAGCTTGTGTCACTGCCCAATCAATACCTGCTTGCTTTACGGCATCATCACTCTTGCATTTTTCTATTTCCTGAATCAGGTCATCAGGTATATCAATAAAAAAAGTTTTAGGTAAGATAGCAGTTTGCTTTTTCGTTGAAATAGGTTTAAGCCCCGGAATTATTGGCACATTAATGCCTACTTGGCGACATTTGTTTACAAAATCAAAGTACTTCTGATTGTCATAAAACATTTGCGTAACTATATACTGAGCTCCTGCATCAACTTTTTTCTTCAGAAAAGAGATGTCTGTATTCAGGTTTGGCGCTTCAAAATGTTTTTCGGGATAACCGGCCACGCCAATACAAAATTTTGTTGGTTCTACTCCTTTAAGATCATCATCTAAAAAGGTTCCTGAATTCATATTTACTACTTGCTCAACCAAATCAAGAGCATAGGCATGTCCACCGGGCTCAGGTGTAAAATGCGATTCATGTTTTTCCGAATCACCCCTTAGCAAAAGAACATTATCTATTCCCAAAAAGTTAAGGTCAATTAATGCGTTCTCTGTTTCTTCGCGTGAAAATCCTCCGCAGATAATATGGGGGACAGCATCAACTTTATAATGATTCATGATGGCTGCACAAATACCAACGGTACCAGGACGCTTTCTTATTGAAATTTTTTCGAGATAACCACCTTCACGTTTTTTGTAAACAAACTCTTCGCGGTGATAAGTTACATCAATAAAAGGAGGCTTAAACTCCATCAAAGGGTCTATTGCATTAAAAATAGACTGAATGCTTTTCCCTTTTAAAGGTGGTAGAATTTCAATACTAAATAAGGTCTTGTCTGACTTCTTAAAATGATCGGTTACTTTCATAAAATATTTGCAACAGTATTAAAAAAACAGGAGCGTTCTTGAAAAGAACGCTCCTGCAAAATTATAAACTATCGGCAACTTAACGAATAATATTAAACGATCCTTTTTTGTCACCGGATTTGATACCATTGTCATACTCCAGAATAAAGTAATAAACTCCGGCAGCCTGATTGCCGCCATCCCAATCGTTGTTATATGGGTCGGCACTATAAACTTTCTTACCCCAACGGTTGAATACTGTAAGTTTACGTGTCTTGAAATCCATTAAATTCTTAACCTCAAACACATCGTTTTTACCATCGTTATTTGGTGTAATAACGTTAAATATTTCAAGGTCACATGGTGCTTCAATTACACGGATAACATCTGTGTTGCTACAGCCATTAGAGTCAATTACTGTTACCTGATATTCACCGATAGCAGCCACTGTTACGTTTGCATTGGTAGATAAATTGTTGCCATCTAATGTCCAGTTGTAGCTTTGAATGAACACATTGCTTGTTAAGCTTAAAACCGGAGCAGGGTTTTGTGTTGCACAGAAAAGTACGCTATCTAACTTCTGCAATTCGTCATGAATTTCGGGAGTTGGTAATGCATTGATAGAAACCACTACGTTATCTGTATTGGTACATCCGCCTGCACTGGTAACTAAAACACTATAGGTACCGGCAGAAGTTGCTGTTATGCTTGTATCATTAGCACCAACTATGATGTTGTTGTTTAGTGACCATTGATAAGTGTTACCCGTACCATTTGCTGTAGCAAGTGTTGCCGGAGTAGCACCTGCACACTGTGTAACATTATTTCCAATCTCAACAGCTGGTGTTGCATTGATAGTTAACGTCATTGAAGCAGTAGCTGTACAAGTAAATCCGTTTGATGTGTTTGTGATGGTAACATTATAATTACCTGCACCCGTTGTGGCAGTATTTAAAGTCTGATCATTTCCACCAACAGGATTGTTGTTTAATGTCCAGCTGAATACTGAGTTAGTACCTGCAGAAGGCACATATCCCGGATTCAGAACAGGGAGTGTTACATTATCGCACTGTGAAATATTAGATAATGATGCAGTAGGCTGTTCTACTTCAGTTACTATAGCTGAATCTATTGCAGAACAAGATCCTGTTGAAATGGTTACTGCGTAAACGCCTGAGCCGGTAACAGGGACAGATGCTCCTGTTTGACCTGCAATAGGATTACCGTTCAAAGTCCATGCATAGTTTACACCGCTGTTGGCTGATGTTGACTGAAGCGTAACAGCATTACCGCTACAATAAGAAAGATCGTTAACAGAAACGCTCAATTGAAGTACTTGTGAAATATTAATTGTATCACGTCCTAAGCAAGTAGCACCTGTGCTCACTTCAACATAGTAAGTACCCGCAGTTGTAGGTGTAAATTGTTGTGAAGTTGCACCTGCAATTAATGTATCGTTAAGATACCACTGGTAAGTAGCACCGGGATTGCCTGCATCTAATGTTGGGAAAGGATCATTTGCGCAAAGTGTAATATCATTACCTATGTTTACGGAAGGTGAAGGAATCAGATTCACCACTACTGTATCGCTACCAAAACATGAAACTGAGGACTGTACATTTACAATATATGTTCCGCTTACTGTTGGTGTTATGGTTTGTGATGTTTGTCCTGTAGAATTTCCATTGAGCAACCAGTCAAAAGTTGCACCGGGGTGATTACCTGCATTTAAAACAGGTGCAGGGTCGCTGGCACAAACTGTAATATCTGGACCTAAACTCAATGTAATATTATTACGAACCTGAATCGTTCCAAGAGTATCATCCTGTAATACCATGGTTCCGCAACCATTGGCTATAGTGTTTAAGTCACTACCGGTATTGACTATTAAGGTTAATGGTCCTGCGGCATTGGTTGTTGGAACTGTAGTAATCAGGAAGGTAGTACCAAAGTGACCACCGTTAGTACCCAAGCAAGTTGCTCCGGTAATCGTAATTGGAGTACCGTTAGCATCAACCAAAGTAAAGTCCGAACCATCTGCACTTATGGTGAAGCAGTCAATCAATTGATTACTCACAATAAATAATGAATCGAAAGTACAATCCAATGTGTCTGTTACATCAAAGGCGTAGGGAACTGAATCATAAAGATTAATAGTTAAAGTGTCGAACTCATTCATAGGCGAGCCACACTCACTCAGGAAAGTGTTTCCATCATTACCTATTTTGGTAAATATATAAGATGTACCCGTTGGAATCGGGTTAAGTACGGTTACCATTATTGAATCTGTAAGACCGTTAACACAGTTAATACCTACTGCTGAAGTTACAGGATTTGGAAGTCCGCTGGGGTCAAGGAATCGGATATCAGAAGGAACGATTGAACCGCATTGTACAGGTGGATTTACCTGAATATAAAAAGTTGTATCGTCACAAGTAACGTTATTAATACCATCAATAACAATATTTACACCGCTGGCAACCTGTGCACTGTCGAAACTGGGGGTTACTACTGTACAAGTTGAAACGATATTGATTTGTATTTCGCGCTTGCCGATTGTTTTTAATAACCCTGTTATGCGGTCGTACTCAAAACAACGAACTGCAATTACACCATTCTGTAATAAATTCGGTAAAAAAGCAATTACACCGGTCAACAAATCCATTGTAACACCATTAGCTGATGAAATAGGATATACTCCTGAATAGGGTGCATTGTATTGAAGATCGAATGGTGTCCAAGGACAACCACCGGATGCATCCTGTGCATTGATAAGAGAATAAGTTATTGAATCGTTATCAGGATCAGTAGCACCCTGATCAAAATAGAACTGATTGTTTACACAAAACTGTGTTACAGGAATAGTATTAAAGTGTGGTGAGCTGTTTGTCGGATAATCAAGATTATTCATTGTGGTTTCCAGATAGAAACCCATACCAGCAGCATTATTAAGCGTTGTGATATTACCATTACGACAACATGTTTCATACTGGAATTTCCAGTCAATACATTGTGCAGGCATTACCAACACAGCCTGATACAGATATTCTTCAATACCATAAGCTGTACCGCCCTGACAGGTTGTTGGACCTGCTGAAGGCACACAAGGAGATGGTGGAATTTGTTGTCCTGATCCGGGAACTAAGTTTACGGTAATAGACTGACTGATATTACAGGATGCTGAAGTGTAGCAAACTGTTTCAGACGAAGACATGGTGATACCCGCACAATCTCTGTATAGACGAAGCGTTATCAAAAACGTATTTGGGGTACCTGTGTAGGTATAATAAATATCCCCTGCAGCAAGGTGTGATGCCTTACTGATGACAGGTACAAACATTGTTGCTACCAGCATCAATGCTGTTAATCTGGCTAAAAGTTTACTCATGATTATTTGATGTTTAGTTTTTATACTTTGTTTATTTTAATTTCTTCTTAATTGCAGTTTTATTGTGTTTTTATAATTAGTCTGATCAATTCCTTTGGCCTGAATCATCACCAAATAAATTCCTTCTTCGGCAGGATTTCCGTTTTGAAGATTGCCATCCCATCTGCCACCGTGTGTGTGCCACTCACTCACCAATTTATATCCTTTTAGTGAATAAATCTTAACAGACACTTCACTCAGATTGCTGTCATCAAACTCAAACCAATCTCCTATGCCATCGCCATTGGGTGTAAAAACCATGTTGCCAAGACCGGGCAAAGGTAATGTTTTACTTTCTGTGCTGACTGATGTTTTGGCTTCGGGCTTCTTCATTTCTGTTTTCTTAACCTCAGTTTCTTTTGTTGGCTCAGCAGCTACATTGGTTTTGGGGCCGGATATCATTTGTTTATCTGTCTGTGGTTGCTGTATAATTGCCTCCACTTCAGTAGCCGGAACAGTATTAATCGGAGTAGATTTATTTTCAACAACTTTGTCTGATTGCTCAGTCTTATCAGGCGTAACAATTGCAGGCTTTTTAGTTTTTGGCTCTTCAGGCGTATTTATTTTTTCTGACTTTGAAGTTGTTTCAGTGGTTTGTTTCACACTTTTCTGTGTTGCTACTTCAACTGCTTTGGCGGTTTCGTTATTTATATGAACTGCGTTTTGTACAGTACCTTTTTCATTCTTATTTGAAAAATATAACACCGCTGTAACGGCAGTGGCAACAGCAATGACTGCACCTGTAATTTTCAGATATGCAGCTTGTTTTGCTAAAAATGACACCTTTGTTAAAGGAGTAGGATTTGCAGGTAATGAATTTTCTATTCCTTGCCATAAAGAAGAATCAACAGGCACTTCAAAGTTGCTGAACGCATCTTTAAAAATCTGTTCTATGTTTTTATCTTCTTTCATTTTCAATCCTTTGCGGATAATTATTTTACTTTTTCTTCTGTCAGCATTTTCTGCAAAAATTGTCTTGCCCGAGCATACTGTGACTTTGAGGTTCCTTCTGTAATATTCAACTGCTGTGCAATTTCTCTGTGATTAAACCCTTCAATAGCATACAGGTTGAAAACCACTCTGTAACCATCGGGCAACTTTCTGATCATCTGAAGCAACTCTTTGGCTTCCAGTTTATTTTCCTGAATCAGAAAATTGTCACTTGCATCTTCTTCATCTTCCAGCGGTTGCGTAAGCAATTTCTTTTTTCTTATGCTCTCTAACGCTGTGTTAATAAAGATTTTTTTAATCCAACCTTCAAAAGAACCCTCGCCTCTAAAGACGTCAATCTGCTGAAACACTTTAATGAACCCTTCCTGCAACAAGTCTTTAGCCTCTTCATCATCTTTGGCATAACGGAGGCAAACTCCCATCATGCGTCCTGCCACAAGTTCATAAAGCTGACGTTGTGCGCTGCCTTGTTTGTCTTTACAACCTTGTATGATTTGTTCATTGAGCATTTCTGCTATTATCTTTAAAGATGCAAAAGTAGGGGTAAGGGTTGCATCACTTTTAATTTTTTGTAAAAAGAATTGCTGTTATTTTGAAAGAAAAGAAGTATTATTGCACCTGTAATCCAATTAATTCATCCGAATATAGATAGACTTTTACCTGAACTGTAAGTACGATTTATTTTAAAAGGGGTGAATATTTACACACAAAAACAACAATGGAAGCTTTTGCTTTTGGCCTCAGCCATACTCATAGGGCTATTGTCATTGTGGTACACCAATAATTTAGTAAAAAAGTTAAGCGAAGAAGAGCGTAAAAAAGTTCAGCTCTGGGCAGAAGCATCCAAGCAACTTGCCAATATTTCTGTCGAAGCAGGCGACATCAGTTTTTCGCTCATGGTTTTGCAGGATAACAATACTGTACCGGCTATTTTAACCGATGAGAGTGGAAATATTTTATCGCACATCAATCTTGATACGGCAAAAGTTAATGACACGCAATATGTTCAGGAAATGCTCCTGCAAATGAAAGAAAGACATGAGCCTATTGAAATCGCTTTTGCCAACAATCAGAAAAACTTTATTTATTATGAAGATTCCGGTTTATTGTATCAACTTCGCTATTACCCGTATTTTCAATTGGCAATTATTGCTTTGTTTTTATTAGTAAGTTATCTGGCATTCAGCACTTCGCGCAAAGCAGAACAAAATCAGGTTTGGGTGGGAATGGCAAAAGAAACTGCACATCAGCTGGGAACACCCCTAAGCAGCCTCATGGCATGGATAGAATATTTTAAGTCAACGGCACAAGATCAGAATCATGTGGAAGAACTTGAAAAAGATGTTGCAAGATTAAATACCATAACCGAACGTTTTTCAAAAATAGGATCAGCACCGGTACTCCGAAAGGAAGATGTTTATATGGTTATAGAAAACACTATTTCCTATATACGTTCACGCACATCGAGTAAGGTAATTTTTAGTCTCAACAAAGCACAGCCACATCAGGTTCTTGCGCCATTAAACATTCCACTATTTGAATGGGTACTTGAAAATCTTTTCAAAAATGCTGTTGATGCTATGGATGGCGAAGGAAAAATTGATGTTATGATTACCGATCAGTTGCAGTTTGTATATATAGATATTGCCGATAGTGGAAAAGGTATTCCCAAATCAAAATTTAAAACAGTTTTTAAGCCCGGTTACACTTCTAAAACCCGTGGTTGGGGATTAGGGCTTTCATTGAGTAAAAGAATTGTTGAAGAGTATCATAACGGACACATTTTTGTAAAAAATTCTGAACCTAATAATGGAACCACTTTCCGTATTGTCCTAAAAAAACAGGTTTAGCCTAAGGCTATTGATAATACCTTTCGCGGATAATATTAAAATGATGACGTTGATGTACAATGCAGAAATAGAGCATGTGCCTTACAGAATATTTTGTTTGATTAGCAGTTCCTGTTTTATCAAAATCGGCAGCGTCAAGCGAATTAAATAATGCTAACGAAGCTTCGCGCACAATAAGATATTCAATGCCAATGCTGTGCATTGCTCTTGTCTTAAAATTTCCGTTTGCCACATATTCGTTTTCATCAAAACCCGGCAACTCTGTCTTGTCATTACGTGCAAAACATAATGCACGATAGGTTAAAATTCTTTCTGTATCACACAGATGACCAATAACTTCTTTCAGCATCCATTTTCCGGGTGCGTAACTAAATGTTTCTTTATTGACAGGAATTTGCTCCAGCATACTTTCCATTTCATCAGTAGCTGTTTTTAGTGTGAGCAGCATGTCTTCTTCCGGAAGATATTTTAAGTAGCCTTGATAATATTCCGAAAGTTGTTGCGGTGATGGTGGTTTGATAATCATATCTGATAATCTTTGGGAATAAAATTAATACTATTTCTGTTAATATTATATTTGATTCAAATTTATTTTAAAAATCATGAGTGGAAATCTATTGCTCCGATATGCCAATTATAATAAATGGGCTAACCAAAGAATTACCAATGCCATAGTGAGTGCAGGAGAAACTGTTGCAGATACAGAAATGAAAAGCAGTTTCAATACCGTGCGTAAAACAATTTATCATATCTATGACTCGCAGCATACCTGGATTATGCGCATTCAAAACAAACCATATTCCTGGCCTCCGAGCAAAGATTTTAAAGGCGACTTAAATGAGTTTTCAAAACTGCTTATTGAAAGTTCTCAGGAATGGATTAACTACATTTCTAATCTGAATGATGAGGATTTTAAAAAAATCATATCCTATAAGAATACTAAGGGGATAGATCATCAAACACCGTTGGAAGAAATAGTCATGCACTGTTTTAATCACAGCACCTACCACCGTGGTCAGTTGGTTACCATGCTTCGGCAGGCCGGAGTAAACTCTTTTGAGCCTATGGACTTTATTGCTTTTGTGCGATAAATATTTTGCAAACCCGATCTACTGTTTCCTCAACGGGAATAAAACGATAATTGAGTTGTTCAGTGATTTTACTGTTATCGTAATTGTAAATCTGCTGTGATGTATATGCAGTTTCATTGGTGATTAAAGACGGTTTTCCTGTAAAAACAGATTTAAGCCACTCTAACCTCCAGGCCAATTGGGAAAGAAAAACTCCTGCTTTTATGGTTGGTGGTTTTATGTTTAAACCCTTTGCCATTGTCTTAAACAACCATTCGTAAGATTTATTCTCTGATGATATGATAAAACGCTCACCTGATATTTCACTTTCTGTCAAACTTATCAGGCTACGGCTAACATCTTTCACATCAACAAAACCTGAAACGCCTTGAGTATAGAACTTCAGTCCGCTGTACAAGGTGTTAAACAATGATGATGAATCGGACCGCCAGTTACCATCACCTAATATTACAGACGGATTAATAATGACAGCATTTAATCCTTCAGTTATGCCTCGCCACACTTCTCTTTCTGCAGCATATTTACTTATAGCGTAATAGCTGTTTTTTTCATTCTGATTAAACCAATCGTTTTCATTGATCATCTGTTGTGTGCCGCGACCTAATGTTGCAACAGAACTTACAAAGCCCAATTTAATATTTCTTTTTTCCAAACAGGCATTTACCACATTGGCAGTTCCGTCAGCATTGACTTTATACATTTCTTTCCGCTTTTGCGGATTAAAAGACACCATTGCTGCACAGTGAAACACATGCGTGCAGTCCTGCAGCGCATCTTCTATACTGAAAATATCCAACACATCACCATAAGCAATTTGTATTTTATCAAAAAGCTCAGGCGATGACTTAAACTTTTTTTTGATTAACACTGTGGACGATGACTTACGCAACAAAATCCTAACAGATCTGCCCATGGAAATCAGATCAAAGACAAGTTGTGAACCAACCAAGCCGGAAGCACCTGTAATGAGATACATAATCAGATGGTGGCTATAACTTTCAATTCAATAGCTATTGGTGTTGGCAGACAATTTATCTCAACTGTTGTACGACACGGAGGATTCTCTTTAAAATATTCTGCCCATAGTTTATTGTAAATCTGAAAATCATCTTTCATGTTGGTAAGAAAAACAGTTACATCAATAATTTTATCCCAACTGCTGCCTGAGTCTTCCAGAATGTATCTTACATTTTTAAATACTGCATGACATTGTTCAGCTATATCATATTGTACAATGTTACCTGAGGCATCCTGCTCCACACCGGGAATTTTTTTGCTGCCCTTTTCTCGCGGACCTACACCTGATAAAAACAATAAATTTCCTACACGTCTTGCATGTGGATAAAGCCCTACAGGCTCCGGTGCTTTCCCTGAATCAATTCGTTGTTGTTCTGTCATTGTTTTATTTCTTTAATGTTCCAATTTATTTCAATATCCCAGTTGGCTCGTAATGTTAATGTTTCTTTATAGTAATATACAAGCTCAGGCAATTGTTTTAAAAGATAATTTCCTGTTGTAAAAGTTTTATTGCCATCGGCATCATTAATAATACGAATCTTGCATTTTGAAGGAAGCATTCTTTCAAACAAATAACTTCCATTACCACCTATATATTTTTCTGAAATGACCATGTCTTTTTCGTCAACCACCTGCAGTATATAGTTTGTTCCCGATAAACCATCTACTTTAATTTTTACACTGCCATAGTCGGTAAATTCATTGGTATGAAAATTTAGTTTGGTTGTGTCATTTTTGTTGCCGTAAATATCTGTTACCGCTCCCGGCAGTAAAGTTAAATTCCAATTGCTCTTTTCAATAGTTCCTGCTTTAATTGTAATGAATGATGATGCAGAATCAAAAAAAGCAATTTCAAAAGGTTGTGCTGTAGTGCTATCACGCATCAACAAAACTTTTTCTTTGTTAACTGAAGCAACAGGTATAGTTGTTTTAAGTAGCACATCATTACCGGGATAAATATTTGTACTTGAAAGCAAGCTGATGGTTTGTTTTAAGTGCCCTCTGAGCGCTTTTGGCGGTTTTGATATTGTCAATGTATCAGTCCAATTATTTTCGCTTGATAGTTTATAACTTAACGTATCGCTGATGGAATCTTTCAACCACACAATCAAGGTGTCATTAGTTTTACTGCGGTTTATAAATTTGATATTATCTGCTGTCTGAAGTGGTTTAATATTTAATACGCCAACAGGTCTGTTCATCAAAACACTAAATGCAAAAGCGTTAATTGTCTTTGATTCTTTAACGTAAACTTTCTTATCAGCTTCTTTAAACATTCTTAAATTTACAGGTGTAGAGTCGCCTCCGCTTACAGGAGTTTTATCAAAGGCAATCCATTCATCAGACTGATTGAATTTATAGTTGTTGTCAGCATCCTTTAATGCAAAGATTTTATACGGACCTTGTCCAATATTTTTTATTGAAAAATTTCCGCTTTCATCAGTCCTGGTAAAATAAGCAGGTGGATTGTTATAGGGCAGCGAATCATCGTCCAATGTATAAAGCATTACGAGAATACCTTTTTCACTTTTTAGATTCTCCGCAAACACTACATTTCCTTTAACAAAAAGTGTATCAACATAGGTGCCTGTAGAAAAAACGTATCTGAATCCTGCCAATGGATTCGACTCATGCAAATCGGCAACGGCATTGCCGAAGTTAATGGTATAAGTAGTATTTTCTTTTAACTTTTTCTTAAAAGTAATTGTCAGCTTTTTACCTTTAACTTCAAATGTTGGTGCAGGCTCGATAATAGGCGAAATGACTAACTGCTTGTCTTTGTCAAGTAACTGAATGTACTCATCAAAAGTAAACACTACTTTTTCACTATTAAAATTTACTGTTTGCTCAGGAGGGACTACCACTTTGAGCTTTGGAGGTGTTTCATCTTTTTTTCCTCCTGTAGGTGCTACAACAGAAGCACATGCACCTAACATTAGGAGTACGGCAGTCCAAAGAAAATTACTTTTAAAAGAAATTATTTTATTCAGCGGCATAGGAAAATGTTTCTGAATAAAGTGAGCTTATTTTTTCCAGGTAATACTTGTCTGTTTCATCAAAATGATTCAGGTGTTCGCTGTCAATGTCAATAACAGCAACAACATCATGCTTCAAAACAGGAACTACTATTTCGGAGCGGCTCAGCGAGCTGCATGCAATGTGTCCATCAAAATTATTTACATCAGGCACTACAATAGTTTTTTTCTGTTGCCATGCTGCACCACACACTCCTTTTCCCAATTCAATGCGTGTACATGCCACAGGCCCCTGAAAAGGACCTAACACCAACTGTTGTTTTCCTTCATGTTTTTTCACAAAATAAAATCCTACCCAAAAAAAACCAAAAACCTGCTTGAGCATGGCACATATATTGGCAGCATTGGCAACAGCATCTACCTCTCCCTTAATCAATACTTCTGCCTGTGGTAAAAGCTGTGCATACTTTTCTTGTTTGCTTAGTGTAGTATCTATAACTATGGCCTCTGACATTCCTAAAAATTCCGTGCAAATATCAGAAATTCAACGATGAGGAGCAGCAACAGAAGCCATGGATATTTTACAACCGTTAATACCTGAAAAAGCTTCTGCACATGAAATGATGGTTGAGCCTGTTGAGATTACATCGTCAACCAATAAAACATGTTTGTTTTCATAAGGCTTTACATCGTCAAGTTCAAATACACTTTCTGTATTTTCAAATCTTTCATAGCGTGCTTTATGTGTTTGCGACTGCGTGTATTTTTTTCGTTTCAAGGTTGCTGTATGAACTTCTTTCTGCCAATTTTCAGCTATTCCTAAGGCAATCATCTCACTTTGATTGTAGCCTCTCTGCAAAAGTTTTCCGGGGTGAAGGGGGACAGGAATAATAATATCTGCATTGCTGAATGCTGAAGCCTGAAACAACTCAATAGCCATTTGTCTGCCTAACATGATGCCAATTTCTTTACATCCATTGTATTTTAGCTGATGTAAAAGTCTTTGCAGCACCTGACCTTTCTGAAAAAAATAAACTGCTGTGACGGCTACAAAATCAGTCTTGCCCCAGAAATTTTTTGCAATAGGATTTTCCGGGTCATTATGATATTGCGTTTTATGAAGCCCGTATAAACATTGCAGGCAAACATGCTTTTCGCCTCTCAAAAAGCTTTGTCCACAGCCCGGACAGTTGTCGGGGAAGAACAATTTAAAGAAATCTTTTATCACTTGTGGCGGTTTTAAATCAAGAAGTAAATATATGCTTTTGTTTAAAAAATGTAAGGTCTGCCGAATAAAAAAGTGAAAATGAGCGGTGGCCAAAGAAACTCCAAAATGCCATTTTACGTAGAAACACACAATATTTCATCCTTTTTACTTGCTTATAAAATCTAATTACATTATTTTGCACCGTTTAACAACCCATTTCAGATAGATGGAAGAATCAGTGAATGAACATACCAAAGCAGATAACCGTGAGCAAAACTCACGCAGAGCACTCGTATTTATTGTAATCACCATATTGTTGGGGGTTAACGGATTGTTGTTGTATCAGTTTTTTGATAAAAAGAGTCATTTGGAAGAGGTGACCCGTACTCTTGACAATACTTCTGCCGAGCGTGATGCCTTGTCAGCAGAGTTGCAACAGGTAAAAGCAGAGTTTGAAAAAATAAATCAGGAGAACTCAAGTCTGCAGGCTCAGTTGCTTAGCAAGGACGAAGAGATTAAAAGCAAAATGGCGCAAATCAGAAGGATGATTGAGTCGGGTGATGCTACACAGTTGAAGGTTGCACGAGAAGAATTAGAACGACTGAGATCAATGAATCAGGTGTATGTTGCACAGTTAGACTCCATGCGAAATGCCAATGTTGCATTAGCTTCACAAAATGAGTCGCTGAATGACATGATTACAGTAGAAAAAAATAAATCTACTGCATTAGCTCTTGAAAATTCAACGCTGACAAAACGAGTTGCTGCCGCATCAGTACTCAGGACTACTTCCATTAAAGCATCAGGAGTAAAATATAAGAGCAGTGGTAAGGAGTTAGAAACCAACAAAGCCTCTTCCACACAAAAGATAAAAACCTGTTTTACGATACTTGAAAACACCGTAACCACATCAGGATCAAAAGATATTTATATTAAGATTATGAGCCCTGATGGTGTGGTGATGACCAATAACACTGAAACATTCACTATTGCCGGTCAGACTTCGTTGTATTCTTTAAAAGAGTCGTTTGACTATGAGAACCGCGAAATGAATATGTGTGTTTACTGGGAAAAAGGAACTGCCTTCAGCCCCGGAAAATATACTGTTGAGGCCTATTGCGAAGGAAACCTGATTGCTTCAACTCCGGTGGTTCTGAAATAACTTTTCATCAGAAAATTGCTCTTGCCTGCACATTGGCAGTATGAATAATTTTATCGCCCTGCGGCTTGCGTCCGTTATAACCAATATTGATTTGCAGGTTGCCTGTAAGATTTTTCTGAAGGCTTATTTCCCATGTATAATTTCTTCCTTTCTTAAGACCTTCAAGCATTTCAAAAGCTAATGGCGAATTGACATCAGCATTGTATCCAATACTGATTATATTCACTCCTAAAGAGGCAACACCATTTTTAAAGCTGCTGTATTTGCACTCTGCACCTATGGTAGTGATTGTTGCATGTTCATTAGCCAATTCAATTACATTTTGTTTGTCCTGATACTTGTAGATGAGTGTAGTTCTGAAAACTGTTCCCGGTTGCACACTAAAGCGTGGCTCGATGGCATATCCTGCAATTTCATAATTTCTATTTGTAAAAACCGAACTGTTTTGCTTGGTTTCATATTTCAACGCTGTTGTGACACCATACACTCTTTTAAAATATGTACGTGTGTTTAACAACCATGAAGTCAGGTTTCTGCCTTCTGTGCCGTTGGCCAGTAAACTTTTATTGCTGATATTATCGTAATTAAAATCGGCAGCAAACACCGATGAACTGCGATTAAAAAATAATGTGTTTCGCAAAGTAGAGTTGGTGATGAGTAAAGATGTGTCGTTAATGTTGTAACCGAAAGGATTCAGTCCGTCTGCCCATTTTCCGGAAAGCAGTTTGTTGTCAAATCGTAATGCCGACTGCAAGGCAAACCGGTTTATCAGTTTGGTTTTACCCTGTTTGTTTTTTATGAATGCCGAAGGATTGACACCAATCACTTCACTTAGCTGATTGGTTTGAATTCTGACATAGTCGTTTGTTGGTGTAAATATTTTTATATACTCTGCTCTATCCTGAAATGCAGCAACTTCAAATTCATTCAGTTCGGCAATACCATTACCGTTATAGTCGTTCCATTCAAAAACACCGGCACCTGCTGCAACTTTAATAAAGGAATAAGCCTGTCTTTGTTCCTGTCCGGCACCTACCTCATAATAGGTATTGCTTGTTATTCCACCATTTAAAAACTGCAATGCTATTTCTAATTTACCAAGAAAGCTTTCGTCCTTTTTTTGTGTCGTTATTTCTTTTCTGTTTACCAGAATGGTTCTGTACGTACTGCCTAAAGTAATTCTCTTTCCTCTGCCTGCAATAAATGCAACATCAGCATCGGCCTGGTCGGCAGTAGTGGCAAGTTTAAGATTATTATCACTAGGCCGATAGTCCCATCTGCGTGATGCTTCTGCTTTATACGACCATTTACCCGTATCAGCCGATGTGAAATAAATTCCTGCTTTGTCATGACCAAAACTGTTTGACATCAAACTGTCAATTCCCGCCACATTCATTTTATTACGCTCATTCTCTTGCCTGTACCCTACTTTAAGTTTATTAATACTTTTTCCACCATCAACATAGCTTCTTAAAAAAACAGTGTTTGACTGTGCGCCTGTTGTATTCAGTAAACTGCCATTATATTGAATAAAATATTTATTCCAGTTGTAATTGGAGCTGATCATATTCATTAAACCTTTGTACTGATTTCCTTTTGTAAAATATTTCAGTTGATAAAAAATATTCTGTGCAACATTCTTTTCTAATCCGGTTTTAATGGATAAGAAAGTTTCATTCAATGTGTCAAAAGCAGAGGTCAGGTTCCAGTCACGAACAAACTCAACATCTCTGTAATTTTCCAGTGGTCTGAATCTTCTATCCGTTAATTCAGCAGAAACTACAGAAACCCATTTCCATGAACTATCTTGTTTAGAAACAGGCATTGAATGATTGAGAGCGGCATGTAATGCATATCCCACATCGTTAGATTTATCTTTTCGGGAAAACAGATTAACATCATTTTTACTGAAGGCGCCTTCAACAGAAACGTTCGTGTTTTTACTGAGCGCAACGTCTCCTCCTACTGTCAGTAATTGTTGTCGTCTTGGTGCTATCAACAATCTCACCGGTTCGTAGTGGCCCTGTGGCTGACCATTTATCGGAGCAATCCATTCATATACTTTTCCATTTACATTGCTGTTTAGCAGACGGTAATTACCTCTGCCTTGCCCTACATTGCTGAATCCTAACCGATAGAACGCCCTTGTTGAATCTATGGAATAGGTAAAATAAATGTATTGAATACTATCAATTGTTACAGTATCTTTTTGATATAAAACTTCATTGCGGTTAAACCCAACGCTGTCGGCATTGAGGAAGTAAGCATTCTGCAAATTGTCACCGGCATTGGCTAACACTTGTCTTTTATCCTCATTCAAATCCTGAAATAATGGTTGGTTTTTATTATCCTGCTCCGTAAAATAGTTGACATGAAACTTTGCCCACTTTGACTCAAAGATGTTTGAGGAATACAGAAGTGTGCGCACATAGTTTTTATCTGAGTATTGAAACTCTGCTACTATTCTTGAGTCTTTGTTGATAAGTCGTCTTGCAGAAAATGTTATTTGTGCAGTGTTGTAATCAATCACATAGTCGTTTTCCTTGCCTCTTGTCAGCAAAATACCATTGAGATAAATTTTTTCTGTGCCACTTAAAACAATAATGTAGGTTTCATTCTCAGCCCCCGTAAGTCTGTATGGGCCTTGATTGGCTTCCATACCATTAAACACATTACGAGCAAATTTTCCTTTTGAAATAGCTGCGGCATCAGTAGTTTTCATCACCCACATACTTTTTTGATCAATAAAAAATGACGAGGACACCATTGCACCCTGTGCTTTTTTATACATATTCATAAAATATCCGTAAGGCTTTGAAATCTCAAAATCTCCGGCAATCAATCGTGTACTATCGCGCGAAAGCTGAACAAAAACTTTATCGAATTCCTGTAGTTGTTGTGTGTTCCCCTCAGGTTGAATAGGGATATTGTTATCGGTAATTGCAGCAAGAATTTCTACCCTGTCGCTTAATGTTCCCGACAATTGAAGATTTAACCCGGAATTGACAATAACGTCCTGATTGTTGCCAAAACTGATACCTCTTGAAATACTTCCGCTTTTGTTTAACCCATCAAAATTGAAAATACTTTGTGAGTTGTTTTCAGCGTTGTCATAAGCAAAGGGATTGTATTGTCCTGAATATTTCTGTTTAATAACACTCAAGTTTCTATTGCTATGTGGCTTACTGAAATTAACCGGAAAAACACGATAAGATATTCTTAATGAATCTGAATTTTTCTGCTTGCACGATTTATTAATAATCAAAATCCCCTTTTCGTATAGTACTTTTATGCACGATATATCCCATGCAACGGAATCAATTAAATGAAATGAGCCGGGCACAATGGAAAGTGAATCAAGTTGCAGTGTATCCGAGTTAACACCTATGGTTGCAATTCGCAGATTACTCAGCGACTGTCCATAGCCAAGTGTAACACTCAGAAAAAGAAAAAAAACAAGCGACAGCCGAATCATACTTTTGAAGTGCTAAAAATAGCAAATGCAACTGCTTGTTAACGACAAGTTGTGTCACTATATTGAACAGACAGGCTTAAATCTTATCTTGTATCTGTATTCAGTGCAACTGCATTCTTTTTATAGCCAACTATGCGTTCAGATTAATATCCATTCACAAACTTCATCAGCGTTCGTTTTGCCAAAGGCAGTTTGGATTTTTGCCGGAATTGAGAGTGTATGCCGCTGCTAATTTGAATTTTACTTCAACAACACTTTGCTTTTATATACCCTGATATTTTCTTTGTCGAATAACTGTAGCGTGTAAATTCCTTTAGCAAATTGTGAGCAATCCAGACTTGAATGTGAATTGAGCACTGAGCGGTGAATTTCACGTCCTGTTACCTCTTTTATAACAATTGTGAGTGGTTGCTCCTGAGTATAGTAAATATTAAGTCTGTCAGTTGCCGGATTGGGCGAAACGGTAATGTTTTGAGCTGCATAAGTGCTGCTTATTGCCATAAGCGATTTATCTTGTTTGACTATTGTTGATGACAACACTCTCAATCCCGAACTTTGCTGTCCGCAAATTAATGAAGCATCCATATATTCTTCAGCAGTTATAATACTGTCAATCAAATCTTGCTCCAGATGTGTTATACAATTTTTATAATTCAGGTAATCCAATTCATCTGATGCAGTTGTCCAGTTAAACATATCATCCAATATGGGAAATGCCAAATCTCGCCTTCCGGCTAACCTGTAAACATTCACTTTATCCAAGCTATAATAAAACCGGTCTAAAATATCGCCATTGCCGATGGCTTCTGCCAAATGTTTATTCAACACATCCATCATTTGCTGCACCTCATCACTTAGTGCAGGAGTGTTATCGGTTATGGAAAGTGCATTGTTTTTAAATGCCGCGCCCAATGCAGTTCCCATTTTAGAATAACTGTAATTCAAAATGTATTTTTCTTTATCATCAGGAGTTGGCAAATTATACATCAGCATTTCGTTAAAGAGGCTTACCGCCTGTGCATCACTACCGCCTCCTGTTTCTGTGGTTTGTTGCAATGCTGTTATTCCGGCTTCGTTAAGTTTATCGCCATTAAAATTAGATGTATAAATGGTTTCGCAGTTATTGCAATCATACAATGGGTTTTCAGGAGCGGCTACCAAGGGTTGTGTGTTACTGCAAGATACAAATGGTATTGGATTAGGGTCGTTGATGGTGACTGGCATGGCTGTTGCACAGCCTGACTGACCTGCCACTGTTGTTAATGCATAATCGTTGGTAGAAAAGTTTCCGTTGGTATTCCATTCATTATATATTGCATTAATGGCAGATGGATTTGGACAAGTTTTTTTGATTGTTCCTCTCACGGCTTTCTGTACACCGCTTTGAATAGGAGTGAGGCTATTATAACCATCGGCTAAAAATAAATTTTTTGCTACGGAAAGTTTTAATGAGATATCATTGTTTTGTATGGCATTGGAAGGCTTAAGGGTAGGGCTGCCTGAAAAATCAAGCGTTGCCCCCTGATTTATCTCAATGCCGTTGGTTTGATTATTCTTTACGCTGTTACAAATTCCTTTCAACTGTGTGTTTTTAATTTGCATCCCCACTATGTTATCGTGGATATAATTGTTTTCGGCATACAGTGATGATGTGAGGCTGCCGTCAAAAAATACGCCAATGCCATTGGTAAGCGTTGTATATTTTATTTCATTAGAGGTCAACAAGCATGGCAGTGTCATATTATCGGCACTTATTCCAAAGCCTCTGTTCTGATTAAATACAGAGTTGTTAATATCAAAACTTCCGCCATCGGTAAGTACTCCTACTCCGCAATTCTGAAAAGTAGAATATTCAACTGTAAAATCGCCATTCAAATTGCGGATACCCTGATAGCCGTGCAAAAAAGTAGAATAGCTAACAGCAGCAGCACCACCATAAAGCATAAGACCTTTATGGGTATTGTAGTTTCCTGTTGTGGAGGTAAACACTGTGCCCCACAGCGTGGTTTTGGTGGTTGCACCCAAAACCCTTGCAGCACTGTAGCCTGTAAACTGGCATACGCCTCCTTCTACAATAAACTTAGCCAAGCCCACAGGCAACCGCAGGCTTTCCTGAGTAACTTTTAAAAGAAGTTGACCTGTGCCTCCGACTAATTGGAAAATGCAATCGCCCGGTGTGCAGGCTACATTAGCCGAGGGCGATAGCGGACTGTTAAAGAGAAGATACCCCAAACCGGAGAAAGTAAAAATATTATATGCAGCAGTAACAGGTGATTTTAAATCGAGCAAGCCCGCTATTTCAAGCGTGCTGTTAGTTGTTGCCAGTGTAATATCAGCCTCCTGATACGTTAACGTGCCGCCATCTTCTATAATAATCCTGCCACCGTTGTTTATAACGGTGCTTTTTGAATCAAGAATTAATTTGCAGCCGTTTTTTACTCTCACGATTGAGCCTGACTCCATGCTTAACTGGCTGCCGGTTTCAAGATGCAAAACACTATTGTTTTCAAGAATTAATTGTGAGTTGGATTCTATGTGGAAATATGATCCGCCTTCACACGTAAAAGTTGTTATGGGGGTAAACTCACCTGAAACAGCATCGCGATTTATCTGATTTGCTGTACGGCTTTGGTCAAGGGTGATAATTTTATTTGCTTTTAAATTTACTTGCTCTTTCAAAATAATATCACCACACCAGCGAACATCATTTTTAACATCATACTCATTCCATACAACATCAACCTGAAAATCTCCTCCTGTTAGTTGCGTAAAAGAAATTTTTAAACCTGTAAGGTATGTATGTCTGTTATTAGGAGCATTTGTTTGTGGGTAAAAAGTACTGCCGGATAAGGCATAATAAAAAGTAGGCAAGTTAACTGGTGAAGGATTACTACCAATTTCCATAACAGTTCCATTTGTAAATGCATCTTTATTATCGCCAAGGTATGGTATGTTACTATCAAAACTATTGTTTAGCCTTTGCTGAATAAACGGTGCATGACCATTGGAATTATTTATAGTATTTGTTAAGGTATTATAAAAGATATGCATTTGATCATTATCTCCGGTTAAAGTATTTGATTCTAATAGATGATAGCTTTCTGAAGTTGGCCAGGCAACGCAGGATATGGATTGGTTTGCAATTTGCTCATGGTCAAAATTTCCTTCTGCGCTTATTACCTTTAAATTATCTGCCTCACCGGAAGGATATACATCTAATTGATTGTTGGACTCCAGTATATTTTTTCCAATTTGCATGTAAGCATATATGCCGGGTGTGCCTTGTGGCCGGCATGGGTCGCTATCGCTAAATTGTAAATAATCCAGCATTCCATTGCTACCTATTTTATGATTTTCGAGCCATATATATTGGTCAAGTGCATTCACATCTTTATAGGGCAGTTTTATTCTAACCACATCTCCGGTTGTCATAAAATCACGAAGTACAAAAGTTTGTGCTCCCATGGACTGGTCAATATCCGAAGCTGTTCCGTTTGCCTGAATCGGAATTTGATTAGGGTTATAAGTTGAACTGTACCAACCCATGCGATAGCGTTCATAACCGTTAACAGAAGTTAAACCCGCTCCTGCACTGCCCATTAAACCATACCCACCTTGTATGCCAAGAAATGTTGTACTTGGTTGACTTCCGTAATGATGCCCGCCTGAGGTATGAAAATTATTGCCCCCAAAAAGATTATGAGCTAACTCATGTATAATAATACCATTGGGGTTGGTAAGTGGACTTTTTCCCACAGCCTGAACAGAAATAACTTCTCCTGTATAGAAATTACTTCCGATTAATATATGTGATGAAAGCCCGCCTCCAGTATAGCCTTGCCCTAATTTTAAGCCACCATAATTTGACGTACTATTACGGAATAAGATCTGAACAAAATCAATCATATTATTAGAGGTTAAATTTTTAGAAATACCCGGAAATCCTAAAGCACAATAATCATAATCATTAATTGAATTATGCCCAAAAATTGCGCTTAAACCTCCTGATGCATTAATTATATTAATTGCATTTTGTAATAAAGTATATGAAGAAAATAAATACAATGGGGGTTGTATTCCACTATTATTTATTATATAAGAATGAGGCACATCTACAACTATAAAATCTCCAACTATATGCAAAGCCCCAAAACTGGACTCGTAGTATTTTCTTGTCATTATTCCCTGTGGCGGCAGGGTATTAAAATCTTGATCCATGAAAGAAGATAAGTAGGCAGGAGGATTACTGTTTATTGTATTAGGGGTACCCGGATTCCAGTCATTAGCTCCCGGAGTTGCTTGGTAATAAGGATCCCATGAAGGGTTAACATCGTAAATAATGTTAATCATAATGTTTAAAACCCTGTAATTCGTGTGTGGAAAAAGCGAGAATCCGTTTTTACTACAATAAGTAAAATTGCTATTGCATAATGTTGCTGATATATTTCCAATAGTGCGTAGTGCAGTAGAATCTTCAATATATTCACATTGCGAAAAGGAATTAAGACTACTTAAAAGCAATAAAGTTGAGATAAATAATTTTCTTTTCATATTTTTATGATTTTAAAACTTACAGTTTCTGTTTTATTAAATAAGATAAGAGTGTAAATCCCATCCTTAATATCCAATGCAGGTATTTGCTTATTTTGTAACTTACCCCCTTTAATTATTATACCCTCTTTGTTTATTATTCTATAATAAAAATCCTTGTTATCTTTAAATTCAATATTTATAATATTAAAAAACGGCAACGGATAAATTTTATAATCCGAATTTTGATTATTAAACTCTTCTAAACCAACAATTATATGTTGAGGTATAAACTTGTAATAAAATATATCAGGGGCATCTAATGTATCAACGAGCGAAGGATTAATATATGCATCATAGGGGTAATAACCAATATGCGTTTGGACAGAATCCCGCCAAGTTCGTACCCAGCCATTGGGATTACGGTTGTGAGAATTAGGATTGAATATTGGATTATATGAACAAAAGCACCCTTTGTCAGCAGAATCCGGCAAAAAAATACTGTCTCTGAATATGCTGATTTTAGCTATTATGGGTGTTGTGTAATAATAAAACTTAATGGTATAGGCAAGAGGGTCATTAAAAAAATTATAAAATACACCATATAAAGAAGTGGAATCACAATACCTTATATCATACTTTGTGTACCAGTCATAAGCAAAGCCATCACTCATTTTGTTCTCAATGCGAGCGGTAAATACGCCCGGTTGCACAAGGGAGCCTAAGTCCACTTCTCCAAAGGCAGTGTCAATATTCGGTGAAACTATTTTAGGGCAACTTGGAGGAGGGTTAATGTATAAATAACAGGAATCCATGTAATGCCCTA
>WBZM01000482.1_pt1 | contig 55499 bp, 46 predicted proteins | sample 5204271 | NCBI WGS metagenome assembly WBZM01 (sample SAMN12344346, study PRJNA552823) | activated sludge metagenome | biome: Activated sludge suspended growth; feature: Nitrification reactor; material: Wastewater; isolation source: activated sludge from nitrification reactor of wastewater... | reverse complement strand
TTTCAGTGATTCTGTAACCGGAATGTTTAATGCAAATGACATATTTATGATATATTTTATAGACCAAAGTTAATACAAATAATCCAATACACCAAATTTTGGTCTATTTATTTTTTAACTTTCGTATAATAACCGTAGATAAAGCCCCATGGTCAATCCGGAAGACATGCGATTAAAAACGAGTCAAAAAAAGAAATAAATCGGGAAAGGAATGCCGGAAACGCTTACGCCTGTTGGCAGGGAGGCTATTAACCAAGTACATAGTTCGATTTTTCGATAAGCAGGTTGTACCCCTCCAACACAAAGTATCAAAAATCAAATTCTAAGTATTCAAAAGTAAGGACAGGAAGACACGGGACAAAATAACAATGTTCCAACCCGAAGTAGGTAGATAAATAATAACCGAAGATAAAGCCCCATGGTCAATCCGGAAGACATGCGATTAAAAACGAGTCAAAAAAAGAAATAAATCGGGAAAGGAATGCCGGAAACGCTTACCCCTGTTGGCAGGGAGGCTATTAACCAAGTACATAGTTCGATTTTTCGATAAGCAGGTTGTACCCCTCCAACACAAAGTATCAAAAATCAAATTCTAAGTATTCAAAAGTAAGGACAGGAAGACACGGGACAAAATAACAATGTTCCCAACCGAAGTAGGTAGATAAATAATAACCGAAGATAAAGCCCCATGGTCAATCCGGAAGACATGCGATTAAAAACGAGTCGAAAAAAGAAATAAATCGGGAAAGGAATGCCGGAAACGCTTGTCCCTGTTGGCAGGGAAGCTATTAACCAAGTACATAGTTCGATTTATAACATCTTATTTCCCACTCCGCTTTTCATGAAAATGTCACCCAAAATCAAAATCTTTACGTGCCACTAAAACCCTTCTAATGTCTCAGCTATTCAAAATTAAACCCAAGTACACTCAATTTTTCCTCCATGGTCCTGAAGAAATTTAACCGCACCAAATCGTTGTTTTGGGTCAATCGTGTACATCCGGACTGCATATTCTCCAGCCATTCGGCCGTCCTCATACCAAGCTTGGGATCGAGTGTGATGATGAAGTTGGGATTATCAAATGCGCAGAATGTGATGATCTGCTTGGGTGCATGGACGGAAACAATGTTGTTGGTAAAATAGATATCATTGCGGTAAATAGTAATGTCAGCAGCAAAACCGGATTTTGAAGCATTATATTTCTTACCGGAGGAGGCCATTACCTTCATCAGGCCGATCAGGCTGTGAATATCCCGAGCGATATTCCTGACGTCCTTCATATTGTCAAAATATTCCATATCCCTGAAATATTGTAACTGCCGAATCGTGTTGTCATAAAGCTGGTCCGTCCAGTATTCCGTAGACCGCAGCTCTGAAAACCGCTGTAAAGCAGCCTCAGCGACTGTCCGGACTTCCGGGGTCATGATGGCTTCATAGTTGAACTTAACATTTTCAAAGCCGGGTGTCTTCCAGATGGTCTTAGACCAGCAAAATAATTTAAAGGCGAATAGTCGGGGATAATACAGATAATAAAACAGGGGTATTTCATACGTGGTGTATTTGATTTCTACTTCGGTGCCTGAGAAGAGCGTGATGAAATTATGAATCGAAGTGATATAGGCCAAGGCATCCGTTACCGGCCGGTCGAACACAGGATAATTCCAGACAATGTTACTTTGACCGGTTTCTCCTCCTTGATAGAGCACACGCTGAAAAGGCGGATATTCCAGAATTTTGACCATATGGTCATAGGCGATGGAAACATCCTGCGAAAGATATTTATAAGCAGTTGGCTTTGAAATACCAAGCAATGATTGAAGTGCTGTAACAAGCTCGTGCTTCGGTAAGCCGGAACTTAATAAGTGCATGATTTCAGTCTGAGAGCGAGAGGCCATGACTATGTTGCTTTATTGAGGTATTCCAACAAATATACAGAACGAATGACTTTGGATTTCATTTATTTTAGATTAAAAATGAACGCAATGCGATTTATTGATACGAATTTAACATAAGGCTAACAAAATCAAAAGAATATATATTTTATTTATTTTTTAAGCCGTGGGGTTTTATATGATTATTTATTACTAAAATAAATATATGTATAAAATTTTATGAAAAAAGTTCAGGTAGACCGCCATAGTTAAAAATCGTAGAATGGTGGATTTGTGCAGGTGAGGTGCCGATACGAACTTTGTAGCATCAGAAAGTTACAGAAAAGGGCCCTATGAAAGTCCAACTTCAAAACCAATGAATCGCCGGAACCCAACTGAAAGGTTTAACGCCCAACTCAAAAGAAAATAATTCGGATACACCCGATTTTAAGTGAAACGTCTCTATGGTTCAGTAATTTTGAGTGAGCCAAGTTCTACACAAGGGGATTTAGCCGAGAGGATGAATTTTTGATTAGAGAATAGGTTACGATGACAGCCTATTCTCTTTTTTTTTGGGCGGATCCGGAAAAGAAGTATAGCAATCAGGCACTTTTTACCAAAAAGATACCTATACAGGAGAGAACCTACAGGCATAGAATGAGGAAAGCAATACCTTTATATAGAACAAATTTTCTATTTAGATCAACAATTGAAAACCTCCTGATTCGTTTTTAGATCCGGAGAATGGTTGTACATCGATCAAATAGAAGTATAGAGCATCTTAGTCACTGATGGCCCAATCTATCGGCGTGATGTTATTTTCTATGAGATAATTGTTGGTATGTGAGAAGGGCCGATGGCCGAAAAAAGCACCCCTGGCCAGAGGAGAAGGATGTGCGGCTGTTATTATAAGATGCTTGTCAGCATCGATTAATGGCACCTTAGTTCTGGCGTAGGCTCCCCATAGTATAAAGACAACACACTTCGAGTAGTCAGATATGTTTCGGATAACAGCATCGGTAAATTCCTGCCAGCCGAGTTTTTGATGTGATCCGGCACTGTTTTTCTCCACTGTCAGGATACTGTTGAGCAACAGCACTCCATTCCTGGCCCAGGTGGTAAGATCACCGTGATTGGGAGGATCGACACCGAGGTCTGTTTTTAACTCCTTGAATATGTTGCGCAAGGAGGGCGGGACAGAGACTCCGCGCGGAACGGAGAAACACAATCCCATTGCCTCACCCGGATTATGATAAGGATCCTGGCCGAGGATTACTGCTTTGACCTGTTGTGGTGGCGTCAATTCAAATGCGTTGAATATCAGTTTGCCGGGTGGATATACGGTTACCCCGGCTGCTATTTTTTCCTTAATGGATGTTGTCAGACGGGAGAAATACGGCTTTTGAAATTCCGGTTCTAGCAGATTATACCAGTCCTGTTGTATCTTTACATGCATAATATGAAAATATCCAAAGGCTAAATTAATTCAAACCGGAAATCCAATGAAATATATTTTTCTGACTCTTACTCTGGTTATATCATGTATTCCGGCAGAAGCTCAGTTTCGGCCGGTCAATAGCGGCATGGACTCTATTGCCATTTCAGATCTCTATTTCGTTATCCTCACAGACTCCGGGAAAGATGCTGTCAGGATTGGTGTCGGTACCTGGAAGGAACAATACACTACAACTCCATTCTTTTGTACCTTGGAAAACAAGGTAAATAAGCGTTCCGTCAGGCCTGTTTTCTTTCGCCTGGGCAATAAAGACTATACGGACATGCTGGAACGAAAGGACATCAACAAGGCCATAACCGGTCCATTACACTAGAGGAGATTTCTTCAAATAACGGTAAGATTAAAGAGCCGTATAGAGCCCGACAATTTTATTGTATCTGTATTCCCGATATTTTTAGGGAAAAGTAAAAAGGGAATCAAGTACTTTTACCTGATTCCCTTTGGAAAATTTATTAAGCATCACCCTTTCCAAAAACTATAACATTTTGAACGAGACGTTTTTCTTTTTGTCAAAATATCTCCTTCATTGTTGATGTAAAGATGAGACCATAATTTTTTCCGGCCGTCACAGGAAGTTGCCAAAAATATTTTTAATGGTTTTTCTGTATAGGATTGATCTTGGTCTTGGACCTGATGTGGAGGCTCTTCCTGGAAGGATCATCGGTTGAATAATTCGAGAATGGTGGTTTTTGTGACTAAATGAACGGAAGGTGTTTTTGCAAATTGATTTTACAAAAAAAGCCGACCACTTTCGCGATCGGCTGCTATTTTATTATTTTGAGTTGATTGGTTCCTTAGCCGTTAAGGGCAGCTGCACCACCTACGATTTCAGACAATTCGTTGGTGATAGCTTCCTGACGCGCCTTGTTGTAGTTGATTCTCAACTCTTTCAGTAAGGTATCTGCGTTATCGGTTGCTTTATCCATTGCTGTCATTCTGGCACCATGTTCTGAGGCATTGGTGTCCAGCAAAGTTTTGTGAAACTGTGTCTGCAAGATGGTAGGAACCAAATATTCCAAAAGGCTCTTTTGGTCTGGTTCGAAAATATAATCGGCCTTCATATTTCCCCTCATAGCGCTCAATGGCTTCTTGAGGACCGGCAGGAACTGTTCAGCACTAAACAGCTGGGTACCGGCATTTTTAAACTTACTATAGGAGATTTCGATCGCATCGTATTTTCCTGTAGCGAAATCATTCATCAGTGTCGATGCGATTGGAGCGATATTGCTGAATGAAAGATCAGAGAAAGCATTGATGTAATCAGTAATCACCGGAGCACCCTTATGTACTCTTTTTACATAATCATATCCCTTCTTGCCGATGGTGATAAAGGTAACCTTATTGGCGTCCAGTTGTTCGGCATACTTTGTTCGGGCCAATGCTGTTGCCTCTTTGCCGATGTTGGTATTCAAGGCGCCGGCAAGCCCTCTGTTGGAGGTGATGATTACAATGGCGACATGTTTGATTTCCCTTTCAGCATTGTATACAGATGAGGCATCTCCATCCAGGTTGGAAAGAATATTGGACAACATCTCATTGAGCTTTTCACTATAAGGACGCAACTGCACAATGGCTTGTTGGGCACGACGCAACTTGGCAGCCGAAACCATTTTCATGGCCTTAGTGATTTGTTGGGTCGATATAACCGACTTGATACGCTCTCTGACTTCCTTTAGATTAGCACCCATGAATAAGTGTTATAATTTATAATGGTGGAGAGAAGAAACGAAAGTAAATTTTATTTCTTCCCTCCGACTTGATTTTATTTATCTGGCAAAATTTTTGGAAACAGTTGTGGCGACGGATCTCAATGTTTCAAGATCAGCATCCTCCAGCTTTCCGGCTTTGAAATTTGCCAGCATTTCGGGGTGATTCTTATCTAATGCAGCGAAGAGATTCTCTTCGAATTCACGCACATCGGAAGGTTTGATATCCTTCAGCAGGTTGTTGGTTCCCAGATAGATGATTGCCACCTGTTTTTCAACACTTACCGGAGAATATTGTGCCTGCTTCAACACCTCAACGTTACGTACACCCTTGTCAAGAACAGATTTGGTGGCGGCATCAAGATCCGAACCAAACTTGGCAAATGCCTCCAACTCCCTGTACTGCGCCTGGTCGAGCTTCAATGTTCCGGAAACCTTTTTCATAGACTTGATCTGAGCGTTACCTCCTACACGGCTCACGGAGATTCCCACGTTGATCGCCGGACGTACACCCGAGTTGAATAGGTTGGACTCCAGGAAGATCTGACCGTCAGTAATGGAGATAACGTTGGTCGGGATATATGCCGAAACGTCACCGGCCTGAGTTTCGATGATCGGAAGAGCGGTAAGAGAACCACCGCCCCTGACCAGGCCGGATTTCTTTAGAGATTCCGGCAAATCATTCATATTTTGTGCGATGGCGTCGTTGCTGATTACTTTGGCAGCACGCTCCAAAAGGCGGCTGTGCAGATAGAATACATCACCCGGATAAGCCTCACGTCCCGGTGGCCTTCTCAACAAAAGAGACACCTCACGGTATGCAACCGCCTGCTTCGACAAATCATCATAGATGATCAGTGCAGGACGTCCGGTATCCCGGAAGAACTCACCGATGGCAGCACCAGCGAAAGGAGCGTAGAACTGTAGCGGAGCGGGATCGGCAGCTGAAGCAGAAACAATGGTAGTATATGCCATGGCGCCATTTTCTTCCAGGACTCTTGCGACCTGTGCTACGGTAGAGGATTTCTGACCACAGGCAACATAGATACAATAAACAGGCTCTCCTTGCTGGTAGAATTCTTTTTGATTGATGATTGTGTCAATTGCAATAGCCGTCTTTCCAATCTGACGGTCACCGATGATCAACTCACGTTGGCCACGACCAATCGGAATCATTGCATCAATCGCCTTTATACCTGTCTGGAGCGGCTCAGTCACCGGCTGACGGAAAATAACTCCGGGAGCTTTACGCTCCAAAGGCATTTCATATTTATCACCTGTGATTTCACCCTTGCCATCAATTGGCTGGCCAAGCGGATTGACCACACGACCCAGATAACCTTCTCCCACCTGGATGGAAGCAATGGTATTGGTTCTCTTGACTTTTGAACCTTCTTTCAGGTCGTCAGATGGACCCAGCAATACAACACCGACGTTGTCTTCTTCAAGATTCAATACGATAGCCTGAACCCCGGTCTCAAATTCAACGAGCTCTCCGGCCTTGGCATTAGTAAGTCCATAGACACGGGCGATACCGTCACCTACTGACAGTACTACACCAACCTCTTCCAGTTCTGCTTCGGTATGAAAACCGGAAAGTTGCTGCTTCAGGATTGCTGAGATTTCATCAGGTTTAACATTAACCATGGTTATTATAAGTTTTATTTTTTAAATAATTAATTGTGGGTGAGTGTTTGCTTCAATTTATTCAGTTGGTAAGCCACACTACTGTCATATAGTCTATCCGCATACTGGATGATAAATCCGCCTATCAGGTCCGGGTTTAAGGCTGTCTCGAGTTGGATTTGCTTATCACTACCGACCAGTCCTTTTATTTTGTCCAGGATGATGTTGGTAGTGGCTTCATCGAGCGGGGCCGCCGAGGTAACCTTTACTAAGGCGATATTAAACAGAGTATTATACTGTTCGGTAAATTGGTCTGCAATATCTACCAGCAATGATTCCCGGCCCTTCTTGATGGTCAGATCGAAGAATGACATCGTCAAGGTATCTAGTTTTCCCTCGAAGACAGCTCTCAACGCTGCAATCTTCTTGTCGGGGAAAATGATAGGGCTTTTGAGCAGGAGGACAAGGTCTCTGCTTTTCAAGGCTTCTTTGAATACTGCCATGTCACCGCGCACAGCTTCGGTCTTTTTCTGGTCTATCGCCAGATCAAGCAACGACTTTGCGTAACGCGATGCAACTTGTGATACAGACATTTATAATGATTTTCCTTGGATGTATTAATTCATTTTAATCTCATTCGCTAATGACTTCGCCAGTTCAATCTGAGATGGGTCATTGCTCAATTGCTTCTTGATCACACTTTCTGCTACCTGTACAGCCAGCAAGCCAACCTGGCCTTTCAGTTCAGAGATGGCGGCTTTTTTCTGATTCTCGATTTCGAGATTGGCATTGGCTAAGATACGACCGGCCTCTTCCTTGGCTTTTGATTTGGCATCAGAGACGATCTGTGCAGCATTTTCTTTAGCCTCTTTAAGCATGGCCGCTTTTTCTTCACGAGCCTGGGCTATTAACTGCTCATTTTCAGCCTTCAGATTGTTCATTTCGTTCCTGGCGATATCTGCCTGCGCCAGCGCGTCCTTGATGGAGTCTTCACGCTCCTTCAAAGCGTTGGCAATAGGAGTAAATGCCTTTTTACCCAGGAAGAACCAAAGGGATAAGAAAATCAAAACAGTCCAGAAAAACAATCCAAACTCGGGCTTGATCACATTGAATTCGGCTAATAAAACCATATTATTTTGATTGAAATTTTTTTAAAATAAGCCCGTCATTAAACCAATCGTCTTCACGACGGGCAGATGTTTTAGGATTTAATTATCCTGCTGTAAGGAATGCAACAACCACTGCGAAAAGCGCAACCGCCTCAACGAAGGCTGCAATGATCAACATGTTGTTACGGATATCACCAACAGCTTCAGGCTGGCGGGCAATCGCCTCCATACCTTTACCACCGATAAATCCAATTCCGATACCAGCACCGATAGCCGCCAATCCGGCTCCAATTCCTGCGTACATAATGTAATTATTTAAATTGTTTGTTATTCAATTAAAATTTCAAATTCGGGCAAGAAAACTTTTTTCCTCGCTTTTTATAATCAGTGATGTGCCTCTTCTGTCGCTGCTCCGATGTAGGATGCAGAAAGTATCGCGAAAATAAACGCTTGAATAAAGGCAACAATAAATTCTATTACGTTTAGAAAGAGCGTAAATGGTATTGCGAGTGCCGTTCCGGCAATGGCTCCACCCATACTTGCTCCGACTTTTCCAAACACAAAAATCAATCCTATTAAACTCAGAATTATGATGTGTCCTGCCGTGATGTTGGCAAAAAGTCGTATCATTAAAGAAACCGGCTTGATGAATACACCAAGAAACTCAATCGGTGCCAGGAAAAGCTTCATCGCCGGAGGCACGCCCGGCATCCAGAAGATATGCTTCCAGTAGTTACCGTTACCCAGGATGTTGGTGACCAGAAAGGTCATCACGGCTAAAGCCATGGTCACGGCTATGTTTCCGGTGATATTGGCACTGAATGGGAAGAATGGAATCAGTCCCATCAGGTTACATACAAGGATGAAGAAGAAAATAGTCAGGATAAAGGGAAGGTGTTTCTGGTATCTGTCTCCGAGCATTGGCTTGGCGACCTCATCGATGATAAAGAGAACGATAATCTCGATCAGGTTCTGCAAACCCCTGGGGGCTTGTCCGGATCTGTTTCTATATGCCTTGGAGATGGATAAAAACAGGATGACAAGCAAGATTGCCGCCAAAAGCATTGAAAAGACAACTTTTGATATAGAGAAATCATAGAATGAAGTCATGCCGGTAAAGGCAGAGGCTTTTTCTAGCGTGTATTCCTTTCCCTGATGTTCCAGTGTTGCTACCTCTACGGATCCCTCCTTGGTATGTTTGATGTGGCCGATCTCTACATGACCCATGTCAGGAAAGTCGGCTGGAAGCCTTTTTACAATTCCTTCATCCAGCACATAACGGTTATAGGCCTTATGTCCGTGCTCCAACTTAGACGACATAAACATTGTCCAGCCATCTTCTTTGGAATAAAGGATACATGGCAGCGGCACTGCTATGTGACCAAAGATGTGGAAGTCGTTGGAATTGTTGATGTGGTTGAAGATCAGGTCGTTCATCTTGAATTCTTCCTCTTCTTTGAGGACACCTTCCACTACATCATGTACTTCCCCTGCCGGAGCATCATGGCTATGATCTTGGGCAAAATTCACCACCGGTGTAACCAGGATTGTGAAAAGCACTAAGAAATACAGCCGGGGAAAGACTGAAAAGCGAATATTGAGAGATGAATACAACTTTGTCATATGCGTTAAATTGCTTAGCCTGCAAGGGTTCCATGCAGGTTTTTCAAAATTCGGCACAAAGGTAAGCTGTGAGTCAAATATAACCAAGGATTTTACCCCCTCTTTTTTAGAAAATCAATAGTTTATAAACATAAGTTGATTCACGGTTTGTTGTCCTGCTCTATAAAAAAATATCCGGTTGTTTTTATTCCGGGGACACCATTTTCCCGTCTAAGGAAACTCCACAGACCATCGAAAAATCAGGAGCTATCTACACCAAATTGATTCTGATCGTTCTGTCAGCCATCCGGATTATAGCCATCCCGATGTACTTTTACTTTTAAACAAAGTGTAATCGCTTTTCCCACGTCAACCCCGCTTCCTTAAAAACTATTGCCTGCGTCGGACTTGCAACAGAATACAGTAATTTTTCCTGGAATGATACATCTACCCCAAAGGCTTTAAGACAAAAGCAGCCGGGAATTTGATTTTCAAAAGATACAGGAAGCGATTGGATTTGAAATATCGACGTATCAAAAAAATCTGTAGTACACAAAATAAACATTTATCAGCGGAATGCCCCTGTTTACGCAGGATCAGATCTGCATTAACGCAATGTGGGTCATTCAGGTGGCTTTAAAATGGAATGTTCTATAGCCCATACTATTTTACGTAAGTTTAAAAGCAGAGTAGGATATCATTGATTTTTTTCAGGAATTCAGGTGACCAAAGATATTTCTGCAATCTCATCATATTTTCCTGTTATCGGTGGTAATAAGAGATGCTTTCTTGAATTCAGGTCGGATCAACTTCATGGAATCATATATCACACCAGGCTATAACCCTATTTTTTTCTAAAACTTGCTAAAAGTTTCTCCCAATATTGCCTTTCTTCAACATTTAATTCTTTAGAATGTAATGCAAGTAAATAACTAATTTCCTCGATGATGCGATACCTCTTTATTTGATCAATATCTGATAATGCTTGAGCAACAGGAGTGAAGGGATCATCAAGTGTGAGTATCATGTAGAGACCTTCAGCCGGGTCCGCTAATGAAGTTGCCGTATTGATTGTTGTACCAATAACCAATGTTTTTTCCAGAAGACTACCAATTTCTTCTACTTTTTTAATTGATTTCATTGTTTCCATAGAAGCCTTGCCAAATAAAATCTGTTTGCCGGAGGATTGAGGCTTAACTTTTTTTGGCGCCGGTTTCTTTTTTTTGCTTCTCTCTGCTTCTATTTTTGGGGAAAGGGTTGAACCTAATTCAATAATTAATTTAGAAAGCTCTTCAGCATAGATCAAATCATCCTCATCGAGGGCCCCCTTTTTATTCTTAAAATCAAAGAGATAAGCATCTAAGTCCTCAACACCGAGAGACAACTCTTCCAATAGTGATTTGTCTGCACCCAGACCCGCCATTTCTTCTAACCAAGAACGCAGTACTGACTGTGCATAACTAAATTTACCGGCCACAAGACTATATGTAAATTTTTCACCTTTTTCCCGGTCAACAAAAACGGGTAATGAGTCTAAATTTGGGTACTTCTCTGAGTAAATATCGGGTTTATCATCTGGCGCTTCTGCTTTGGTGTCACCCGATCCGGCTTTTTTCATTTGGACAATTTTCTGCGTGCCTGAAGAAGTTAAATGAAATTCCGGTGGCACCTGCATATTTTTGATAGATGCCGAGAAGGGCCGCCCACTCGAAACTTCTGACAAATCAGAATCCGTTCGAATCGGACGATGACTTATCGGTGGATACAGATTTCGGCGCATAATAATTGAAAATTTTTATTCAGAAAATCTACAAAGCCGGATAATAAAAACAAAAGAGATTCTCTCAGTGTGGCATTTAACGAGCCTTCAAAAATACAAAATAATGCTGGTATTAATTTATTTGTTTAATTCCTATTTAATTTAGGAAAGTGCTGCCCAACAGTCGCTTGAACCTTCTTTCTCCTTACCGATGTCTCCCAACTTAGAGGTAAGGCACTTGCACAAAAGCTCAAAGCGAATCACGATTGCCCTATAAGCATGTATAGTCCCCCAAAAGTCAGGTGCTTTTACGAAGACACAATTTTTACCTTAGGATGCGAAGCCGGAAAATTAAAGAAAGGAGTACGGCAGGCTCGTTGATGTCTATATTTTTCATAATGACACAATCGAAATCCGATTTGTAAGAGGTTTATTATTTCGAAATTAGTTATAAAATACAACTTCGATTTCCGGTTTGTCATTCGCCTCAAACGCCTATAAACAGGGGCTTTCTACCATTCTTTACCCGTTTGTAAGCGCTTACAGTCGTTTACAAACGACTACAAACGTTTATTTACCGGATAAATATTGACATGTGTTTCATCTTTGCCTTGTCAATCGGAATGAATGACTTTTGGGAATAAATCCGGGCATCAATTCATTGCGAATAAACTTTTAATTCATATCATAAACTTTTTAAATCATTACATTATGACAACGCTAAGCAACCAAGTCCAACTGATCGGAAACGTAGGTCAGCAACCGGAAATCAAAACTTTTGACAATGGTGGAAAAATCGCACGGGTAAGTCTGGCAACCAATGAGAAGCGCAAGAATGCGACGGGTGAGTATATCACGGAGACCACCTGGCACAATCTCGTATTCCGGGGAAAACACGCAGAAATTGTGGAAAAGCACGTCGAAAAAGGTAAGGAAATCCTGGTAGAAGGAAAGATCATTAATCGTTCGTATGAAGACAAAAATGGTGATAAGCGGTATATAACCGAAATCCAGGTCCTTAACTTCAAGTTTTTGGGAGGGCGTAATTAGATCGGGGCCGGTGTCGGCTTGGTTAATCTGACTGAGTCACACCTTTCCCGTCTTGGCATCAATGCCTGAAATCATCTACAACCTGACTGTTTCCGGTGTTGATGCCTTTCGATATCAATGACAATGCTTTGGATTGGATGGCCGGGCGGATGAGGCACTATTGTTTGGTAAAACACAGAACCGCTTGTCTGCTGATACCATTGCCTTTTGATAAGAATGTCATCCGGGCCAATTGTAATTTGGTTATCCAACTTTCTCTGTTATGGCTTCTTTGCTCTGGTGTGCCGGTGCCTGGTCATCGGCCTCCAAACAGAAAGGGCACACTACGAATTGAATTTGTTTCAAAATCCCGGTAAATATGGGAAACGACCTGCCCCAAGTGATGAAAGCATTAACCCGGCTATACTTTTGATTCAGACAACGAGGTCTATGGAAGCATGGAGGATAAAGACAACCGGTGTACGGTATGGTTTGGCCTTGTTTTACCCGGGAGGGATTGGTTGTCATTGACGGTCAAGAGCACAACACAGCTTCAAATCAGCAATCTTCAGGTAGTGTGGTAATGTTCGAAAAAGGTAATGTTCAAAAAAGGTAAGGGAATGTTCAAAAAAGCAACTGTATACCAGGATGATTCATATAATAGTCCATAAAATCTAGGAATACTAGTCCCGGGATGAAACAATCCGGGGTTCAGATATACTTTTCCGGATTGCTATGCTACTAGAGCGCTGCTCTGTCCCGGGAGTGAAACAATCCGGGGTTCCGGGATACCGAGGTTACAGTCGTATAGACCAATTTCATTGATTTATAACGAATGTGCCTTCGGTTTTATCTTCAATTTGCGTTGAAACGTGTTGAGTTTGTTAAATTTGGGTTAAAATCGTGTTGAAATCGTGTTGAAATCACACAAAATAAAAAAGGGCTTCATTGCTGAAACCCTTATCATCATTGAGTAGCGAGGGGGGGGCTTGAACCCCCGACCTTATGATTATGAATCATACGCTCTAACCAGCTGAGCTACCTCGCCATGGTTTGGGGCGGTGAAGATAAATTCATTTTTTCAAACCAAAAGCTTTTTCTGGTTTTTTATTCTGTAATACTCTGTACCAGGAGAGAAATATTGTTGTTAAGAACTTCAATAAAGCCTCCTTGTATTTTAAATGACATCAGCTTGCCTTCTGCGGTCTTTACTTCTACCTTGCCTTCGGCAAGTGCTGACACAATTGGCGCGTGATTATTCAGTATCTGAAATTCACCGGACACACCGGGCACCTTGACTGAAGTAATCTCACCGTTGAAATATTCAACGTCAGGGGTCAATACTGATAGTTGCATCTTCCGATTTTTATTATTTCTTGTTCCTCTCTGTTATGCATTAGCTTCTGCAAGCAACTTTTTACCCTTGGCAATGGCATCATCGATGGTTCCTACCAGGTTGAAGGCATTCTCAGGATATTCATCCACCTCTCCGTCCATGATCATATTGAATCCGCGGATAGTCTCCTCAATTGGAACCAAAACGCCCTTAAGTCCGGTAAACTGTTCGGCCACATGGAATGGCTGAGACAAGAATCGCTGTACCCTACGAGCACGGTGTACCACCAGTTTGTCATCTTCTGAAAGCTCTTCCATACCAAGGATGGCGATGATATCCTGCAATTCATTATAACGTTGTAGAATACCCTTTACCCTTTGTGCACAATTATAATGCTCATGACCGATAACATTCGGGTCAAGGATGCGGGATGTCGAGTTCAGTGGATCTACAGCCGGGTAGATACCAAGTGAAGCAATCTTCCTGTCCAATACCGTTGTCGCATCAAGGTGAGCAAAGGTTGTTGCCGGAGCCGGGTCGGTCAAGTCGTCAGCAGGCACATAGACCGCCTGTACGGATGTAATGGACCCCCGCTTGGTAGAAGTAATTCTTTCCTGCATAAGACCCATTTCAGTAGCCAGTGTTGGCTGATAACCTACCGCTGAAGGCATACGTCCAAGTAGTGCGGATACCTCTGAACCCGCCTGCGTAAATCGGAATATATTGTCGATGAAGAAGAGGATGTCCCTTCCTCCGTTTGGATCATTAAGGTCTCCGTCGCGGAAATACTCTGCAAAGGTCAATCCTGACAATGCAACACGCGCACGTGCTCCCGGCGGCTCGTTCATCTGACCAAACACGAATGTCGCCTGACTGTTTTTAAGCAACTCTTTATCCACCTTGCTGAGGTCCCATCCTCCTTCTTCCATCGAATGCTTAAATTCGTCGCCATATTTTACGATGCCTGACTCTATCATTTCACGCAACAGGTCATTTCCTTCCCTTGTACGCTCTCCAACCCCCGCAAATACAGACATACCGTCATATCCTTTCGCAATATTGTTAATCAGCTCCTGAATCAATACCGTCTTTCCTACACCGGCACCTCCGAACAAACCGATCTTACCACCCTTCTGGTATGGTTCGACAAGGTCGATAACCTTGATACCGGTATAAAGAATCTCCGTCTCTGTACTCAATTGCTCAAAAGTCGGTGGTTTCTGATGGATGGAGTAAGCATTGCTGCCTTTCTCTACTTCACCGATACCATCGATCGCGTCGCCCACGACATTAAATAAGCGGCCTTTGATATGGTCGCCCACCGGCATGGAGATGGTGCCACCGGTATCGATGACTTCAGTACCCCGCTGCAAGCCGTCGGTAGCGTCCATCGCTACAGTACGCACACTGTCTTCTCCCAGATGTTGCTGAACTTCAAGGATAAGGTCATTGGTGCCTTCTCTCTTGATAACCAATGCATTAAAGATATCCGGAAGCTTAGAGCCTTCTCCGGAAAAGCTAACGTCAACTACAGGACCAATGATTTGTTTAACGCGACCTATGTTTGCCATGTTTTTTTCTTGATAAATTTAGTAAAATCAATGGTTTAAGTGGCCTTGCCCCAAAAACGGTGCAAAAATATAACAACCAACGCACCTAACCAAAAAGTTTTCACTATTTTTATAAATTACTGTAAGATAGAACAATGGGTCTTGACAAATTTCTGTCATTACAGCTTCCTGCTATGCTTCAACGTTTTGTTCCGCCCGGATACAAATTTTTCAATGCTTCCCGTCGACTCAATCCCGACATTTCATGATGCTCCACAAATGACCGAACACGTGCAGGTTCCGTCTTGGCATATTCCCGCAAGGCCCAGCCAATGCCTTTTCGGATAAAGAAATCCTTGTGCAAGAGGTGAGGCAGAATAAATTGCTGAAGCATTTCCCAGTCAGTGGAAGACTTGTATTTCAGTTGCGTGAGGATTGAAGTCCTGATCAGCCAGATATTTCCGGAGGAATTCCACGCATACAGATCGTCCGTAGTGAGCATCCCGTCTTGATAGGATCTGCCTGCAGTATGTGTGGCAAGAAAATCTACGGTGTCCCACCAGGACTTTTCGGTGAGTGCTTGTTCTAATGGTTTTTTGATGTCTTTTCCGAATTTTTTTCGGTACGTATCCAACAGTTCCATCCCCGTATATTGAAACTCCCTTTCTTCGTTTTGCCAAAGTAATTCAAGAAGGATGGTTAATGCTTGTGTGTCAAAAATACGGGCATTCTTAATAAAGGGTTTCACGATAAGACGCCGTTCTCCCTGCTTGATACCAAATGACCCGAATTGTCCCTTCAGGTATCTGATGATATGCACGGCATTGGCTTGGTTGCGATGGCCGGCCAGCTGTGATTGCAGTTCGGAAATCCAGATTTCAGGCGTCATGGCTTAGTACTTTTTCGATTTCATTGTATTCAAATCCACGGGACATAAGATATTGTGTCAGCTGGTAGGGAGACTGGGTTTTCTTTTCCTTCATTCTACGCTCCAGGAGTCGTCTGATGAGCTGCTGATATTCTTCTTCATCTATAACTTCCAATCCCTTGCGGATACTGTAATCGGAAACCTGCCTTTGCTTCAAGGCATAGGTGATCTTCTGACGCCCCCAATGATTGATGTTAAACTTGCCCGAAACAAAGGCGCGGGCATACCGTTCTTCATTCAGGAAGTTCTCACTAATCAGGGTGGCAATGATTTGTTCCAGTTCTTCTCCAAAAATCTTCCACTCAATCAGCTTGCTGCGCACCTCGGAGTGGCATCTCTCCTGATAAGCACAATATTTTCTGGCCCTTTCCAAATTGATCGCTAACATTATGCAAAGGTAATCGGGAAAAGGTAAGAAAGGATTGATTGATGTGTATATTTAATTGGATTAAACACGACAACCATCCTCCCGACACAACTATCTTCCAATTATTAGGTATTAATGACGGAAATGTTATCTTCGCATACTTTACAGCAAAAATTTTTATACCATGCAGGTCAAAGTAATCAACAAGTCGCGATATTCTCTTCCTCAGTACGAGACTGCCGGTAGCGCCGGCATGGATTTACGGGCCAATACGGATATGACTCTTGAACTAAAACCCCTGGAACGCGCCCTTATCCCCACCGGATTATACATCGAACTTCAACCCGGTACAGAAGCTCAGATAAGGCCCCGAAGCGGACTTTCCATCAAAAAAGGACTGACCGTAATCAATGCGCCGGGGACAATCGACAGTGATTATCGCGGCGAAATCAAAATTCCTATGATCAATCTGTCCGATGAACTTCAGACCATCGATCCGGGAGAGCGGGTTGCACAAATGGTTGTGGCAAAATACGAAACCATCTCGTGGATGGAAGTCGAAGATATCAGCCCTACGGAACGCGGCTCCGGCGGATTCGGTTCCACCGGGGGGTAATCCATGGACAAAAGCTAAAGGAAGGAGAGCATCCGGATGATTGAAAAGTCCGGCGCCCAAGACAGAGATCAAATCCCTGCGATAATATGTGGCGGCGCAATCTTGTCAATAAAATCCCTCCAACAGGAGTTCTTTATTTCTCAACATCATATTCGCTGCGTCTTAAAACTTTTTGATTAGCTATATCGTATTCTATATTATAACGTACTTGTTTACTGGCCATTTTTCTATCCATACCCCAATGAACAACCGCAGAAAAGTATGCTTTATCGTCTGTACAAGCTACTAAATTGAGCTTTGTTTTTCCCAAATCTGTTTCTTTAATTTTTGTAGTATAAAGCACTTTACCTGTTTCAGCATCAATAATATCGTCATTGACCAAACCGTCCTTCAAGTATCTGTTTGCGAAAAGCTTTTGACCTATTAGATTAAGTCCATTAGGGTCGGCGGGCTGCGGTAAGGGATAATTGTAAGTCCACAATACACTGCCATCTTCAGTACTCAACCTGCTCACTTTGTTCGTATGGTTTACCTGAAGCAAATATTTGAGGTCATAAATAATATAGCCGCCATTGGTGATTTCTTCTGTTTTGATAATCTTTCCTGTTTTTGGTTCAATGATTGAATAGCAGCCCAGTTGCGGATCGCCAAAGCTCGATTTTAATTGTATCAATTTTCCATCAATAAGTGTAGGTACTTTCAGCTGTATGGTAGCATCATTGACCTTAAACGGCGTAAAAGCAGGGTCGTCATAATGCAAATGCCATTTCATCTTTCGGGTTTTAATATCGAAGGCTGTTAATCCGAGATAAGGTTTTCGGAGTTCGGCTTCTTCTGGAGCAGATTTCAACAGACCCACCGACGGTTTCATGCTAACATAAAGGTTTTCATCATCCATTGTCATAAAAAATACCGCATCATCGCGATAATTGAACGGAAGTATTTTTGTAGAGTCAATATACTTTTTGTAGTATGTATAATCTACCTCCTTTTCGTGATAGATAGGCACTTCAAATGTATCAATCTTTGCATCATTTGCAAATCGCTTTTCTTCAGTAGGAGGCGACATACAAGCCTTAAAAATCCATGATAGCAATCCCATAAAAACAAAAATTTGATATCGCACAATCATATAATTAGTTGAAAATTTAGCATATAAAGTTATAAAAAAGAAAAGAATTTGGTATTGTTAAATTAGTATAGGCAATTCATTATTCAGTTTCAAAAACAGAAGATTCAAAGATTTTTCAATCATGTGTTGAGCCTTGCTGTAACATTTTCCTTTTCTCTTAAATCGTGCAAGGTAGTGTCGAATTCTGCTATTGTAGCCTTCTACTGAGTAGGTTTCTGCTTTACTTCTGATATGAAATTCTGATGCTAAGATTTCTTCGTATGCCTTCCAATGGTCCATACAGTAAAACCCTACTTTTATCTCTTTAAGATTATTGTAGAGCTTTGTTCCTGTTTCTGTGCCTCTGCTCCCACACACAAACGAGATGAACCGTCTTGCAAATCGATCAACAGCAATCCATACCCAACAATAGTTTTTTTTGAACCGACATAGCTATGCAGTTCGTCTATTTCTACGACTGCAATGGGTTGGCTGTTTTGAGGAAGGCTCACTTTGCTACCCCATTCCTTTATCCACCGATATACTGTTCCGTAGCTTATTTTCAATATGCGTCCAATAGCCCGAAAACCCAATCCTTCTAAGTACATTTCTAATGCCATTCGTCTAACTTCTGCCGTCTTGACATCAGATTTCTTTTCAACAGTATAGTGCATTCCACATTCTTTACATAAATAACGCTGCCTTCCTTTTACAATTCCGTCTTTGCAGTGTTGTGCGCTTTTGCATTTGGGACAATTCATAGTGATAATTTTTTACCACAAAATCAATAATTCTATATTAAATTAACAATACCCTTTTTATAATTGTCCTCCAACTTCCTTAAACTTCTCTACAAAGGATACCAGTTTTTGAAATACGCTTTGCTTCTTTGTCAAATACTGAGGATTTAAAGGACTCATCTTCGGCAGAAGTGCATTCAATTCTGTTCCGTTTTCACTTGCATATTTTCGTTTTAATGATGTCGTTATATATCGCTTCGCTTCCTCAATATTCAGATTTTCTTCTGTGATTAATTCCAATGCTTCCGCTTTCTGCCTGGCTTGAGCAAATTGCAAAAATGAATCAATAACATTCGCTTTGTCCTGAAGGGTGTCAAGGTCAGTTTCATGGATGAAATCAACTATTAAACTTTCTTTAGCCCTATTCCCGACACTTGCGCGGATAATCCTGCGTATTTCAGCTATTAATTCGTCTTTGTCCTTCGTTTTCTTGTTATGTTGAAAAATCAATTCAAGGATGTAGTCAAGATTTATCTCCTGTGATTTTAGTAAGTCAACCTCAAATACCACATCATCCCAATCAATGGTAGATTTTTCTGCCTCCCTTCCGCTTCTTTCACGTCTTAACCAGTCTCGTATGTCATTGTAGGTGGAACGATAATCCTGAACGTTCCTATCTTTAAGCAATTCAATGTTGCGCATTGCAGCAATGTCCTCATCGGTTATAAAATGAGCCTTTTTAAATTCTTCAATTGCTTCCGGGTCATTTTTGTCTATTGCCTGAAATGCTTTTAAATGGGTAAATTCATCGTAGTTTTGGAGGATATTTTCTACTCTTAAATATTCTCCAAACAGCTTAACAAATTCCTTTTTGTCGCCTTCCTTTACAATCTCGTCCGGGTTGGGAAATTTTGTCTTCAGCTCATTTACTATTTCATTATAACCTCTGCGTGCGTCACCGGTAACAATATCCGTAAAGCCTTCCAAATATTCTTTGTAGCTCTTTTCGAGAACCACGTTTTTAGTGTTGCTGTCGCCAAAAAGTGTAATGGCGTCAATGGTCGCTTTTTCCAAGTCACGGAAGGTAACAATATTGCCAAATGCCTTATTGGGGTAAATACGATTGGTTCTTGAAAAGGCCTGAATTAAGCCGTGATAACGCAAATTCTTGTCAACAAACAATGTGTTGAGTGAGGGTGCATCAAAACCGGTCAGGAACATTCCGACGACAATGATTAAATCAATCTCCTTGTTCTTTACACGTTTGGCAAGGTCACGGTAATAATTCTGAAATTTACCTTCTACATTGAAGTTCATTTTAAACATTGCATTGTAGTCGCTTATAGCTTTGGTTAAAAACTCTTTGGCACTAACATCCATTGCCGTAGGCTCAAAAGTCTCATCCACTATATCGCCGATGGCACTTTGTTCTTCGTTTGGTGCAAAAGAGAAGATGGTTGCAATTTTCAAAGGCTTGTAATTAGTTGCTGAGCTTGTCGAAGCATCTTTTTGCAGATTGTTTAATTCCTCATAATAACATTTGGCTGCATCCACACTACTTACGGCAAACATGGCATTAAAACCGTTGTTGCTTCCCTGATTTCTGTGTGTTTTTATTCTGAAATTCTGTAAGATGTATTGAGATATTTCTTTGATACGTTCCGGATGAAGCAAGGCTTTTTTGTTTTCTGCTGCGCTCAGTTTCTGCTCGTCTTGTTCGGTTTCGATGCTCTTAAACTGAGGTCTGACATCGTTATAATCCACTTTGAATTTCAGTACTTTGTCATCACTGATGGCATCCGTTATTACATAAGAGTGTAATTCACGACCAAAGACACTTGCCGTAGTTTCAGCGCCTAAAGCATTTTGCGGGAAAATAGGCGTTCCTGTAAAACCAAACTGATAGAATATCTTAAACTTCTTTTTCAGGTTCTTTTGGGCTTCCCCAAATTGTGAACGATGGCATTCATCAAAAATGAAAACTACCTGCTTTTGATAAATTGGCAGGTTACCCTCCGTCTTCATCAGGTTGTTTAGCTTTTGTATGGTGGTAACGATGATTTTGTTGTCGTCCTTTTCAATATTTCGCTTTAAACCTGCTGTACTGTCCGAACCATTCACGCTGTCGGGAGAAAACCGCTGATATTCTATTATGGTCTGATTGTCCAGGTCTTTACGGTCAACCACAAAAAATACTTTATCGATAAATTCCAATTGTGTGGCTAAACGAGCCGCCTTAAAACTGGTCAATGTTTTACCCGAACCTGTTGTGTGCCATATATAGCCGCCACTTTCGGGCTTCGACCAATTTTTGGCGTTATAGGAACTTTCAATCTTCCACAACATTCTTTCGGTGGCTGCGATCTGATACGGTCGCATAATCAAAAGGGTATCGCTTGTATCAAAAACCGAATAGGTGAGCAACACATTTAACAATACTCTTTTTTCAAAAAATGTTGCTGTAAAATCTTTCAGGTCATTAATCGTTGTATTGTCAGCTCTTGCCCAAGTCATGGTAAAATCGAAACTGTTTTTATCACGCTTGGTGGTGTTGGCAAAATAACGACTATAGGTTCCGTTTGAAATCACAAATATCTGGATGTATTTAAAGAGTGAATTTTCACTGTTGAAACTTTCTTTGCTGTAGCGATGCACCTGGTTGAACGCTTCACGAATAGCACCGTCTCGTTTTTTTAGTTCTACATGCACCAGAGGCAGGCCATTGACAAGGATGGTTACATCATAGCGATTGGCATGTGTGCCTTTTTGTTCAAACTGAGAAATTACCTGTACTTTATTTCGGGTGATATACTTTTTGTCCACCAGGTAGATGTTTTGAATATGGCCATCATCAAAGACGAAATCGTAGATATAGTTGTCATGTATTTTTCTTGCTTTCTCAACCTGGTTCTCGCCGGGCTTGTCCAAATATTCTTCCACAAAACGCGACCATTCTCCATCCGAAAATTCCATATTGTTAAGCGATTGCAATTGCTCCCGAACATTGGCGAGCATAGCAGGAAGTGAATTGATATTACTCGCATATTCATAACCTTGGTTTATCAGATCCCGGATAAATTCTTGCTCCAAAGCTGCTTCTGATTGATACCAACCAGGAGATTCATTCACCACAGATTGTTTGGTGTATTTATCCAGTACGATGAAGTTGTTTGATTCTGCTATGGTTTTATACATTTTCAATTAATTTAAGTACCAACATTCCTATACCTACAGCAATTCCAAAGCTCAATAATGTTCCTATTAAAATATATTCGGTCAGCTTTCTGTCTTTTGATTCTTTTAAATCTCCAAAGCGAAATACTGATTTTGCGGCCAATAAAAACCCGATACCTTCCCAGTTTCCTGTCACCACAAAAATGAAAACAAAAATTCGTTCTAACATGCCAATGTATTTACCGGCATTGCTCAATGATTCATCATTATCATCACCCAATGTTTTAGACCAGCTTGACATTAATTCTTTCATTACAATGCCGGATACTACCGTTAAGAAAAGCAGGGCACTTGTATAAATCCAGATTTTTGGAGCGGATAACAGTGCGCTAATATCTGTTTCAGGCTTGAAAAATAACATCCACAAGCCTAAGATGCTTATAATATGCAATATCTGGTCTTTTAAAAACCAATGGGTTTTATTGTTTTCGTTTTGGGCATATAATTTAAGGGCATCAATGATACCGTGTGAGATCATGAGTAATAAGGCTAATAGCCAGTAATTAAAATCCCATAATAATAACAACACGAGGAGACCGTGTACGAATAGGTGTGTATACAGGTATGGGGATTTAGCTTTCTTTACCTCTTTATCTTTTACCCATGCTATAGGTTGTAGTAGAAAATCTCCTATAAAATGTGCCAATATCAATTTTATCAGTACAATCATTGTAGTAAAGATCTAATTTTGTTTCTGTAAATAGCTTCCAGCTCCAGTACTTCATTTACATTGGCTCTGTTCCATCTTCCGCTAACGGAATTTTGTTTGATGCCCAGCTTTTTCCCGATTTCTTCCTGTGTAATGCCCGGATTGTTAAAAATGATTTGCACCAGCTCAGCCGAAGAAACGGTCCATTTATCCATAAAAATTCCGGCCAGTTTTAAGTACAAATTCATTTCATCGTCAAAGCTTTTCCATGGGCTTTTTATACCCATTGTGCTGTTTTCTTTTTTGAGTAATTCAAACTTTTCGCTTGAGTAAATAAAGGCCGAACCATTACTTTCTGCTATGCTTTCTGCTGCGTAGTTCTTCTCTCCTACACCTATAGCCATTCTTACATCTATAGTGCTTATCTTTTTGTTTTCGTTAAGCGGCTCTACTTTTTTGATTAAGGCTTTTATTTCGAAGGCTTTTCGAAGAGCTTCCCCGGGATTTTTAATTTCTATTTGAAAAAAATCTCCGGAATGGATAAGCCAGTTTTTGGGGTTTTCGCCCCAGGTTGCCAGCAAACTTTTGAGTGGCAACAACCATTTTGCCTGGTTTACCAACTTTCTTGATGCGATAATATCTCCTTTAATAATTGCTACCATAGTGCAAATATCGTTTAAATGAACGATATTTCAAAATATCGTTTAAATAAGCGATAATTTAAAATATCGTGGATTGTTGTGATGTCCTTTTTATGATTCTATATTATTCTTTGGAAAGTCAAGCAACTGCTCCCGATAATACGCATACTGCTTTTGTCTCAACTCAATTTCTTTGGGCAAGCCTTCGCTGATGCTGGTGGTTAAGGTATCGAATTTATCTAAAATAGAAACAATGAGTTCTTGCTCGGAGAGGGGTGGAATGGGGATTTTGATTTTTGCTAAATCTTTTGCAGAAACATCAATAACTTTAGTTCCTTTCGCTAATTTTCTTTTTTGACTTGCAAAAATTTCCGTTTGCGTAAAATAGGCGAAATATTTTCCCAGAATTTCATTACTTGGTTTAAATATCGTTGCATGCCCGCCGGTAACAGCTTGCTCTTGCCCTAGGTACACTAATGACTTTCCGACATCTTCAATATTTTCACTAGTGTTTGTAATTACAACATCACCATAATTTACCTTCTGTAATTTTTCAGCTGTTTCAGGAGAAACAAATGAAATAGTTTCTGTTGTGTGTGTTTTATAGTATGTGTAAATTTGACCATAATGTATTGCAGGGATACCTGTTTCGGTAAAGTCTGATTTTGGCAATCCGTTTCCTCTTACCAATTCCCCCACTTCCCCCAGCGTTTTCCATTCTGCTTTTACGCCATTTATTAAGCCTTTATCATCTACGCTTAACAATTGCTCCCGGTAGTAATCGTATTGTTTTTTACGAGCTGTAAGCTCTGCTGTAAGCTCTGCTGTAAGCTCGGTGAACTTATCCAAAATAGCAACTATTTCTTGTTGAATGTGGAGGGGCGGGATGGGGATTTTGAAACGAGCCACATCTTTTGCATATACATGAGGAACGCCACCTCCAGATTTCAAATCGTGAATTTGGGATTGAATACTCAATAAGAAATGATAGATATATCGAGGTAAAACAATTTCTTGATTTGCTTTAATTGAAAACGCATCACTTACAAAAATCGGTTCATTCCAATACATTACAAAACCTGCATAAGCACCCGAACCTGCAACAGTAATGGTTTCTCCATCTCTATTAAATTCTCCATTATAATATGCCGGTTTTTGACCTCCGCTAATTACAGGAATATTGCCTTCTGTTTTACTTTTTGCCGTAATAGTTGTGCCTCGTTTCAGCTCCGCCACTTCCCCGAGCGTTTTCCACTGCACTTTTTCGTCTTTTAATAATTTTGTTCTGTTGTTCATTATTAAATTGTTTGTTATTGCTTAAAATCCCCGAAGGGATTAAATGTTTATGAAATCAATGATTTGGTTTTATTCGACCCCGTTGGGGTCGCACCATCTATAAACATTTGGTTCTATAAACATTTGACCTCTTCGAGGTCAGGCCCACATCCCATTTTTTCTATAAACATTTGACCCTATTGGGGTCTGTTGTTTTCCAATCTGCGGTTGTAATTTGTAATAATGTTGTTTTTTTTCCATGATATGAATTATGTATTAATCAAATCCCGGATGGGTTAAATGTTTATGAAATCAATGATTTGGTTTTATTCGACCCATTCCGGGTCGCACCATCTATAAACATTCGGTTCTATAAACATGTGACCTCTTCGAGGTCAGGCCCATATCCCATTTTTTCTATAAACATGTGACCTCTTCGAGGTCTGTTGTTTTCTATTTTCCGGTTGTGTTTTCCATGGTGTTAATTTTGTAATAATCAAATCCTGAAGGGATTAAATGTTTATAGAAATTTATGATTCGGTTTTATTCGACCCTGAAGGGGTCGCACCTTCTCCCGTTATCGATTCCATAAATATTCGACCCCCTTTGGGGTTGCCATTCTACGGTTGTATTTTTTAATTATGTAATTATATTTTCCATTATATGAATTTTGTAATAATCAAATCCCGGCGGGGGTTAAATGTTTATGAAATCAATGATTCGGATTTATTCGACCCCGTTGGGGTCGCACCATCTATAAACATTCTGTTCTATAAACATTTGACCTCTTCGAGGTCAGGCCCATATCACATTTTTTCTATAAACATTTGACCCTATTGGGGTCTGTTGTTTTCCAATCTGCGGTTGTAATTTGTAATAATGTTGTTATGTTTTGCATTGTATGAATATTGAATTAATCAAATCCCGGATGGGTTAAATGTATATGAAATCAATGATTCGGATTTATTCGACCCATTCGGGGTCGCGCATCTATAAACATTCGGTTCTATAAACATGTGACCTCTTCGAGGTCAGACCCATATGACATTTTTTCTATAAACATGTGACCTCTTCGAGGTCTGTTGTTTTCTATTTTCCGGTTGTGTTTTCCATGGTGTTAATTTTGTAATAATCAAATCCTGAAGGGATTAAATGTTTATAGAAATTTATGATTTGATTTTATACGACCCTGAAGGGGTCGCATCTTCTCCCGTTATCGATTCCATAAATATTCGACCCCCTTTGGGGTTGCCATTCTACGGTTGTATTTTTTAATTATGTAATTATATTTTCCATGGTATTAATTATGTAATAATCAAATCCTGAAGGGATTAAATGTTTATAGAAAATATGATTTGATTTTATACGACCCTGAAGGGGTCGCATCTTCTCCCGTCATCGATTCCATAAATATTCGACCCCCTTTGGGGTTGCCATTCTATGGTTGTATTTTTTAATTGTGTAATTATATTTTCCATGGTATTAATTATGTATTAATCAAATCCTGAAGGGATTAAATGTTTATAGAATTTATGATTCGGTTTTATACGACCCTGAAGGGGTCGCATATTGATTGTCTTTGTTTTTCTATAAACATTTGACCTCTTCGAGGTCAGGCCCATATCCCATTATCTTTTCTATAAATATACGACCTCTTCGAGGTCACATCTCCCAATATTTTGTTTTTTAAAAATCATTTGACCTCGAAGAGGTCTGCTATTCCAACCATTCAAACAAATATTCGTCTTTGTAATCGATTTGAAATTTGGTTAAAAAGGATTTGTATTCATCTTTAAATGTTTGCTTCTTATGATGCTCTTTTTGATTTTTAATATATGCAATTACATTATCCAATGCTGAATGGCTATATGAAAATGCACCATATCCCTCTTGCCATTGAAATTTGAAAGGGGTAAACTTCTTCCCCTTAATAAAATCGTTTGTTGATTTTTTTATCTCCCTTACCAAATCGGATAAACAACAACCGGGTTTCATTCCTATTAAAAAATGAATATGATCGGGCATTCCATTAATGGCCAACATTTTTTGTTCTTTGTTGCTAACAATACCTGAAATATATTTATATAGTTCTTCCTCCCAGGAAGAATGAATTAGGCTTTCTCTACCTTAAACGGCAAAGACTACCTGAATATAAATTTGTGAAAATGTTCCTGCCATAAAACTTATTTTTAAACTGTGAATACTTGTTTTTTATCCCATCATTATCCATTTATTTCTTTAACTATCTCATCAATATCTACTCTCAACTTGTTGATCTTCTCTACCGTTTCGGCAATTTCCTTATTCAATTCCGTAATGTCTATCACTTCCCGATTGTCTTTTGCTTCTACATAAGAACTTACCGAGAGGTTGTAATCGTTCTCCGCAATCCGGGCATTGTCAACAGAAACGGCAACATGGTCATGGTCTGCCTTGCTGTCGAAGAGTTGCATGATTTTATCGATATGCGCATCTTCCAACACGTTGTTATTGGTGGCTTTTTTGAAGAAATCTTCGCCACCGGCATCGATAAACCGGGTTTTGTTGTCGGTTTTATGTTTTGATAGCACAAGGATATTTACCGCAATGGAAGTACCATAAAACAAGTTAGGAGCCAGGGAAATTACGGTTTCAACAAAGTTGTTGTCCACCAGGTATTTTCTGATTTTCTGCTCTGCACCACCCCGGTAAAAAATGCCGGGGAAACAAACAATGGCGGCTCTGCCCCTACCGGATAAATAGCTTAGGGCATGAAGCACAAAGGCGAAATCTGCCTTTGATTTTGGGGCCAACACCCCGGCAGGAGCAAAGCGGTCGTCATTAATCAGTGTCGGGTCATCGTCACCAATCCATTTGATAGAGTAAGGCGGATTGGAAACAATGGCATCAAAGGGTTTTTCATCGCCAAAGTGTGGGTTGAGGAGCGTGTTTCCAAGGGTGATATTAAACTTGTCGTAGTTGATGTTGTGTAAAAACATGTTCATACGAGCCAGGTTGTACGTAGTATGGTTGATTTCCTGTCCATAGAAGCCTTCTTCAATAATATGATTGTCGAAATGTTTTTTGGCTTGCAGCAATAAAGAACCTGAACCGCAAGCCGGGTCGTAAATCTTGTTTACCTTATCCTGCTTGTGCATGGCCAATTGTGCGATGAGTTTGGACACATGCTGAGGGGTGAAAAACTCTCCGCCCGACTTACCGGCATTGGCGGCATAGTTGGAAATCAAAAACTCATACGCATCACCAAAAAGGTCGATTTGATTGTCTTCAAAATTACCGAAACTCAGTTCTTCAACACCTTTCAGCACCGCGGCCAAGCGGCTGTTTTTGGCTTCAACGGTATTTCCCAGGCGTGTGCTTGTTGTGTCAAAGTCGGCAAATAAACCTTTAATATCCGATTCTGATGGATAGCCATTTGCCGAACTTTCAATGGCATCGAAAATGGCTTTTAGGTCGGTGTTGAGGTTGGGGTTGGTATTTGCCGTTTTAGCCACATTCACAAATAACTGACTTGGATAGATGAAGTAACCTTTGGTTTTTATGGCATCGTCTTTTATTTCGGGAGTGATTACGGTATCAGACAATTTTGAATAGTCAATGCTTTCATCACCTCCTTCAATGTAATTGGTAAAGTTTTCACTGATGAAGCGATAGAACAGTGTTCCTAAAACAAACTGTTTAAAGTCCCACCCATCCACAGAGCCACGAACATCGTTGGCTATTTTCCAAATTTTATTTTGTAATTCCTGTCGTTGTGCTAAGCTTGTCATTTTTTCTCTTTAAAATAAGTCTTTTGGTTTTATGCACGATATTTTCGCAATTTCAAAAAGTTCTTCAAGTTCCGGCTGTTGCCGGTTTTAAAATATTGCCGTTTATCACGGTCGTAACTTTTATACGGTTTTTACGCCAACCGGGTTTTGTTCTATTCTTTTATCTTCCGGCAGTTCTTTGATTCTGTTCATGTCATTTTGAAATGTGCCCGTAAAGATAGTTTTAATAACCGGGCCATCTCATTTTTCAATATAAAAACCGTTTGAATTATTGTTGGTCTGTCTTTCGGTGCGGAGGCAAAAATGGCACTTTGGGCATTGTGAAGGGTAGGCTTGTGCGTCGGGCAAAAAAATGTGACATTTGAGTGGTGGCAAAAAAAATGGAATGGTACCTCCCGGAGAAAAGGCCCATATAATAGACCCTTGGGCTTATCGCACCTGCTATCAGAACTTGTCAACCGTTACGGACATGAATTTTCCGGACAACGCCTCTGAGCATTGTCGTTATCAGGGTGTTGAGTCGCGTTCTTACAGCGGGTCAATCATGCCTTTTAGACAGGATCGACCGTGCTTAGGTAATTCTGCGACCGCGAACTCCCTGTATGATAGCGTACAATCGGACGATGAGTACCGGATCGGCACATGGCAGGCCTATTGTTGCTTTTGTGCCCTTGATGTGCAGTATTCTACAAATTCACATCGATAGGGAGAATGACATTGAGAGCCCATTATAACATCCGGCTCGCTTCTCTTTAGGACGTCTTTTAATTGTGCGATTTGTTCGGCGACAGGGAATATTTTTGAATTGAGTATTTCAGCAAGGTCCACGATCTGAAAGCCGCTTGCATCTGATTCATCCGGCAATACGAGGTTAAATTTTTTCAAATTGTCGCCAAACTTTTTCCTGCAAATAAAGTATTGTAAGGCAACGTCATTGAGAATGGCTTCATTGAGCGAGGTCGTCATTTTTACTTCATATACTTCTACATCACCGTTATCCTCCTTTACCAGGACATCGCAAAGGATCAACACCTCTTCTTCAATGATAGCCGCCTCGAAAAGCACCTGCCTGCCGGACAATTGCAGCAAATAATCGGTATAGGATTTAAAATAGGAAAATCGCCGTACGTCTTCCTTGACATTGGTTCCCTCGGGAAAGAATTCTGCTCTGAACCGCTCTTCAAAGGCATGACCCTTGTCAAAAAGCCTAAGGGTTTCTTTTGAGAGTGGCGTGCGGTCGGATTTTTTATATCGGTCAAGATAGAGATACTTCACACATTGTCTTCCTTTGACAAAAGATGTTTTTGACAGGGTCCATGATTCCGGGTACAACAGTCGATCTCTCGAATCCAAAGATTTCTCCAACTCTTCAATCCGGACGACCAGCCCTGCTTCCAGCATCAGAAAATCCTGATTATCTCCGTGATAGTAGCCTAAATATTCCAGGGCCTCTTTATAGTTGTCCACGGCAGTGGCGTAGTCTCCTATACTAAAGGCCAGATCGCCCAAAGCAATAGCATCCAACCGAATCAAGTCACTGTAATCTCCCATTTTCTTTTCTTCAATTATCTCATGGAAAAGGCATTATCCGCGGATTGCCGGATCGATTCCCTCCGGGTCTTTATCCCGGACTTCAGTTTGAAAGACGTTGATTTTCGGGAAAAGTTCAACAGGTAAATATTTTTTCATTCAGAAGGCAAACATCGGTTGTGACAAAAACATCAGGGAAGGGGCATCTTTATGCCATATAAATGCAGCGAATCAAACCACTCAGAGGAATCCCTCCCGCCGCGAAAAAAATTGCAGCGGCAATCTCAATCGGCTGAGTTATCAAGGATATTCGATTGTCCTTGACGGCCGGGTAATTTCATCCTCCCGACGTATAAACCCATAATACAAATGATTGAATACGCTCAAGAACCAATAACCGCAGTTTTCATCAAGAAAAGCAGAGGATGCACGCATGGTGTTTCGTGTATCCCCTGCTCTTTGTATACCGATCTTATTTACAATGCTCATCCATTGCCATACAGAACTTAATTGCTTTTTCTTCAGAAACGCCGAATTCCTTGTTCTCAACCATCTTCCGGACAGCTGGACAGTCTTTTGCCATGAAAGCATAGAACTTTTTGTAGCTTAATACCCATGTTCCTAGAGCAAACAGATTGGCGTCTTCGTCCAGATGCTGGAAGAGTATTCCGCTCTCGCCCAGCTCAAAGACTTTATACTTACCTTTATTGTACAACTCCTTTGCCAGCACAATCCTTCTTTTATCATTTTCCCTGGCGAATACTGCCCGATAGGTATTACCTTCCGCCACTTTGACATAGTCGATGGCTGCAAGGAGAAAAAGCTCGTCTTCTTCCTTCCCTTCCTTTACCACGACAAGACTTATATAGGCATTTGCACTGGCAATGACTTCGTCAAAATCCTTGGGCAAAAAGCCATGGACTATTTGGCTGTCTTTTTTAATTCTAATGACCACGGGATTGTATCGCTCCATATTTTTTATTGACACGGAGGGCTCTTCTATTTCTATCTTTAGGTTGTCGATGGTACTGACAGGCATGTGTCTTGAATTGGTCATGTTGGCCTTCATGACAGGCCCCAGTTTTTGGGCATCTTCCTTTATTTTAGCCCCGTCTTTTGGATCATAGTCATTGGCAATCAGCTTGTCTGCCCACATTATAGCCTGTTCCGGGTCGTCTAAAAAATAGTAAATATAGGCCAGGTTGAAGTATGCCGAATACTTCATTTTTCTTTCCTTCTTATCGGTCCCGGGATAGCGGTCCGGCATCTCTTTAAAATACTTGATGGCAGGTTCGAGTTCTGCGCGAAGTTGGTCAGTCGGCTTGTCATAAGCCATCTTGTCAAATGCTGACTTTACAGTTGCATAGGCGTTCTTGCTACCCTCATAATCAGGGTGCTTCTTACTGTTCAAAATCCAAAGTACTTCGTTTTTATTTATTATTTCATAGCCGAAGTCATTATTGAGTTGAGCATTAACAACCCGTACCAGGAACCCGCCGACTTCTTTTAGAAAATCCGGATCCTTCAGTGATAATTTGGCATCGGAGTCCTTCCTGGTTTTGACCTTTGCTCCATTGAAGGTGGTTACTCTGGAAGTATAGGGGATTTTTTTAATCAGCTTACCGGTGCTATCCGTGACTTTTGCTTCAAATTCAAGGGTGTATTCTATTTTGGGATAATATCCGGTCACTACTTTTTTCCCATCCTTGAGATCTGTCTCTTCGATGGTGTTGGCGGTGAATAACCTGACCTTGGGCTCTCCCAGATCCACAATATAAAATCCGTTGGAGGTGTTCTTGGTCCACCCCATGATGGAAACGCCCTTTTTTAATTGATTGATATCAAGAGAAGAGCCTGAAGCCTTGATATAGTATGTCCTGAGCGCCGGGTCGAGAACGGGCTTTTCCGGCAACTTTACATAGGATACCTTGATCTGCTCTTTGTCGAGATCAACAGATTGGGCAAAGATGAATTGGGTGAAAAGCATAGTGAAAATTGTAAAAAAAACGTGTCTCATAAGGCTTTGTTTTTTAGTGTTTAAAAAAGTTAATGAGGAGGCATGACAGAAACATGCCCGGACAATGCGGATTATGCACCATTCAGGGGCAACGGACTATACAATGCCTTGGAAATATTTATGTCTTAAAAATACAATTCTATTTTTGAATTGTATGTATGGACAACAAAAACATTAAAAAAAAAACATGCAATCAGGGTCAATTCCTCTCTTGCAAAAGGAAGTACGTGTCAGATAACGCTTAAAAATATTTATTAAGCATGAACGGGCAAAAGCCATTCTTTCCAACAATTACGGTTTTTTGTGCCTGTATGGGCAAATTAACCTATCGAATCACCATGAAATGCAAAGTGCACTACTTCAGCTCCTTCTTCAATGCTTCTATGCTGGCCAGACTATCTGCAAGCTTCTTCCTTTCCTTCTCGATGACCTCTGCAGGTGCATTTTCAACAAACCGTTGATTTTCGAGCTTTTTGTTGATGGAAGCTACAAAGCCTTCGAAATATTTGATCTTTTCCAGGATCTCGGCTTGAGCTTCCGCCTTATTCCCCGCTACATGCGGCAACTCGACGAAAATTTTGACGGTCCGTAAAAGCGATGTTACGGAGCGCTCAGCATCCAGATTGTCTTCAGAGCGTAATTCCACGTATGCAATGGACTCCATCAGTTCACGGTAACCTGACAAAGACAGGTAGCTGCTGATGTCCCCTTCGGGATAGACCGGAAGGATGTCACGTTGCTTCAGGCCGTTTCGGTTTCGGATATCGCGGATCAATGAAACAAAATCTTTGAAAAAGGCAAATCCTTCCACCATCACATCATTTTTGAATGCAGGTGTCGGATACCTGGCTACAATACAATCCGGCATGTCTTTCATCTTGACCTGTTGATACACTTCTTCGGAGATGAATGGCATAAACGGATGCAGGATGATCATCAGGTCGGCAAACAAGGCATTGGCCTCGACCAGGGTCTCACGATCCACGGGCTGACCATAGGTTGGCTTAATCATCTCCAGATAATAAGCACAAAAATCATCCCAGATTAAAGAGTAGATCAGTATAAGGTTCTCTGAAAGCCTGTATGCATCAAAGTTGGCCTCTGTCTGTGTCTGAACCTCGCTGATACGCTGTCGCATGAAATCACAGGCGAGCTTGTTTTTATTTCTGACTGAAGCATCCGAGGTATCAGAAACCTCCCAGGAGGTGATGAGCCGCAGGGCGTTCCATATCTTATTGCAGAAATTACGTCCCTGCTCGCATAATTTCTCATCGAACAGGAGGTCTCCTCCGGCCGGAGAGGACGACATCATACCGAAACGCACACCATCGGCTCCATACATGTCGATAAGGCCCAGGGCATCGGGCGAATTACCGAGCGACTTGCTCATCTTACGACGCTGTTTGTCCCGTACCATTCCCGTAAAATACACGTCCTTAAAGGGCCTTTCTTCCTTCCATTCGTAACCGGCCATAATCATTCGGGCCACCCAGAGGAAGATGATATCCCAACCGGTGACCAATACACTTGTCGGCACATAATAGCCGTAATCTTTGCCGTCAGAGAAGCCGTCAAATACGGTGATTGGCCACAGCCAACTAGAGAACCATGTGTCCAGGGCATCTTCATCCTGCCGCAGCTTAGCGGCATCAAAATCCGCACCAATTTTGGCCTTTGCCAGAGACTCAGCCTCTTCGCGGCGAGCAGCCACAAACACGTCATCGGCATAATAATAGGCCGGTATGCGATGTCCCCACCACAACTGACGGCTAATACACCAGTCCCGTATGTTTTCCAGCCAGTGGTTGTAGGTGTTGACCTGATTTTTGGGATAAAAGTTTATGTCGCCGTCATTTACTGCTTTCAGGGCTGGTCCCGCCAGCGCCTTCATATCGACAAACCATTGCAGGCTAAGCTTGGGCTCCACTACGGCATTGGTGCGTTCTGATCGTCCTATATTGGTTCGGTAGTCAATGGTGCCTTCCAATAAACAGGCCTCTTCCAGAAGCGTAATGATGTTTTTTCTCGCCTCAAAGCGGTCCTGGCCAATCAGGATGGTTGCCTTTTCGTTGAGGGTGCCGTCATCATTGAGGATGTCAATGATCTCAAGGTTGTGTTTCTTGCCGAGTTCATAGTCGTTGATATCATGGGCGGGTGTGACTTTTAATGCTCCCGTTCCGAATTCGATATCTACATAATCATCGGCGATGACAGGGATTTCCTTATTGATGAGGGGGATCAGGACTTTCTTACCTACCCAATCCCGGTATCGTTCATCGTCAGGGTGTACAGCGATGGCGGTGTCAGCCATGATGGTTTCCGGACGCTGAGTGGAGATGACGAGGGCCTTGCCCGGATCATCAGTCCGGACATAGCGCAGTTTGTACAGACGCGCATTCTCTTCACCATAGATAACTTCTTCGTTGGAAAGGACGGTTTGTGCCTGTGGGTCCCAATTGATCATGCGGAGGCCGCGATATATCTTACCACGATTGTACAGATCGACAAAGGCCTTGATAACGCCCTTGCTGCGGACATCATCCATGGTGAAGGCTGTACGTTGCCAATCACAGGAGGCACCGAGACGTTGCAGCTGGTTGAGGATGATGCCGCCGTATTTCTCTGTCCATTCCCAGGCATATTTCATAAATTCGTCACGACTGAGGTCTGATTTTTTCAGGCCCTTCTCTTCCCGCAGCCATTTGACCACCTTGGCTTCCGTGGCGATGGATGCATGGTCGGTACCCGGCACCCAACACGCATTTTTGCCCATCAGTCGGGCACGTCGAATCAGGATGTCCTGGATGGTGTTGTTGAGCATGTGCCCCATGTGCAGGATGCCGGTTACATTGGGCGGCGGTATGACTATGGAATATGCTTCTCGGTTGTCAGGCTCGGAGTGAAAATAGCCTTTCTCGTTCCAATAGGCGTACCACTTTCCTTCAATATCCTGTGGGTTATACGTTTTGCTCAGTTGTGACATGTTGTTCCGGAAATTATTTTAAGCCGCAAAGTTAGGAGAATTTTATAAAAACTCGACCCGGGTATTCATGGCTGGATTACTCGGTTGCCGGGATATTGATAAATGAACTACCGTTAAATGCTGAATCGCACCTCCTCCGGATTGGCGGAAAGTTGGTTTTTGACAACAAGTCTTTGGATCAATCCACGCGCCTTGTCTTTGTGAGTTGGTGTCTATCACGGTACAGGATTGAAGTGTTTTTCCGAACCTATACCTTCCTTGAAAAACCACGAAGTGTTTACATTTTTTTCAACAACTTCTTTACCAGTGCATATATCCAGCCCTTCTTTACCATTCGCCGGACAATGTCTGCGGGGAGTGTGTTTTTTTCATCTTCAATGATGGCTATGAGCCTTTTTTGTTCTTCTGTAACAATAGGTTTTTCCGGAAGGCCGATGGATACGGCAGCCTTGAACTGTTCATAAAATTGGGCGCTGAGGTATTGCTTCATATCGATGCCGTTGAGGTCAGAAATACCGATAAATTCCTTGTCGGTATCCGGTCCGTATAGGAAGAAGGGCAGACCCATTTCCAGGGCATAATAGGAGTAGGAGCCGATATGGTTGCTTGTGATGTACCGGAATCGCCTCATAGTGTCATAAAAGGTGTCCACAAAAGCCTCATCGCCGATATATCCATTGGTAACAACTTCAAAGCCTGCCTCTTCAAATACCTTGTGTCGTCCTTGCAACAAGTCATAATAATACACACACACGGTGATGGGATGAAATCGTTCCGGAAGTTGCAGCAGGTCCTGTGCATAACGACTATATCCGGAGCTGAAGTCAAACTCACTCGACGAATGAGAAGGGAAGGCCAGGGTTCCCGAAGCTGTCCCGAGTGGCCGGATATCGTGTGCCTTTCTGTATTTAGGGTAAAGTGGCCCCAGCGCATAGGCCTTCTTGCCGGTCCGGGCCTCATAATTGGCCACCCGGTGTGAATTGTCCAGAAAGATGATTTCCCCATGACTCTCCAAAAGTCTGTTGTAGAAATGTTCAAACTGAAAATTAACACCATGCTCCAGAAAACAGACGTATGACACGGGAATATAAGCCGGAATCCGGTAAACCTCCCTGAAGATGCGCGACATACTGTAAAGGGTATTTAATCGGGGCTTTCTGAGGCCCTGTACTTTTAGGTTTTCGACATAACTATCATCGACCCGGATCATGCGCTGACTATATTTATTTTCATCTGTTCAAACCCTTTTGCAAAAATAAACATACATCCAATCATGACAAGGTGTGACAGGTCATTGGTGTTGAACCAAGGCTCAGCGTTGATCTTGAATAGGAATAACAAAATGGTCAAAATACTGATAGTCACCGCCACCAAAAACAAAAAGCTGCCTTTGTCGCCGGTGTTTTTGTAGGCAATCCATTCGCAAAACAAGCCTGCCGCAACCAATGCTATGGCTGCATTGACAGCCACTACTATAAAATGAGGCTTTATGAAAATGAATATTATTGCTGATAACAAGATTAGCAAGTTTACCATTTTAATACGTCGGACGACGATATCATTATCAAAAGGCGCCAGGTTGCAATATTGGAGGTGGGAAATTGCCCCTCCGGCCATATAATAAGCAGCTACAAAAGCAGTAATCCAGCCCGGAATTGAATATTCAACCGCGAAATAGACCTTGAGTCCATGGCTGAAGACCCCGCCCCATAAGGCAGATATTCCGGTAAGCATCAAGAATAATCCGTATTGCCGGATGAATTCCGGCCCGGCATGCCGTCCGGATAAAAAACGAGATCCTAAATAAATTCCGGTAACAGCAAGCAACAGATTTGTCAGAAATGTTGTCGGTTCGCTTATAATCAGTCCTGCGAGGTGTAAATCTTGCTGCATCGGCCAAAGATAGTTAATACGTTTTGAAAAACAGATCTCTTTCTCTTTGGTTACGTATTCCGATTGTCGGTTTTGCCCCTCAGGTGATTGTGTTGTCTTGCCATCCGTCTCAATTCTTATATAGATCGAAATTTAACCAAACAGTATTTGATCAGTATCTAAAGCACTTCAATCTGATTCTTCAGCAGATCTTCAAACGCATCTCTTCTTCGGATCAGATGAATCTTGCCGTCCAAAAACAGCACTTCTGCCGGCTTCAATCTCGAGTTGAAGTTGGAGCTCATCTCGAAGCCGTAAGCACCAGAATTTCGGAATACAAGGATATCACCTTCTCTGGTTTCGTTCAGTTTACGGTCCCAGGCAAAGGTATCCGTCTCACAGATATTTCCTACTACGGTATAGATTCTTTCCGGACCACTTGGATTGGACAGGTTCTGGATTTCGTGGTAGGCGTCGTAGAACATCGGCCGTATAAGGTGGTTGAAGCCTGAATTGATCCCGGCGAATACAGTTGCCGTGGTGTGTTTGATGACATTGGTCCTGACCAGGAAGTGGCCGCTTTTACTCACCAGGAACTTGCCGGGTTCAAACCATAGTTCGGGCTTCTTTCCCGTATCCGAGGCAAACCGATCCATTGCCGCAGCTACTTTTTGGCCCAGCTCAGCCACATCGGTTTCCATATCACCATCCCGGTATGCCACCTTAAAGCCACTTCCCATATCGAGGTATTTGAGATTAGGAAAATGTTCCGCCAGTTCAAACATGATTTCCAGCCCTTCTATGAAGACATCGGCGTCCTTGATCTCGCTTCCCGTGTGCATATGGAGGCCTTCGATATTGACTCCTGTCGATTTGACAAGTCGTTCAATATGTCTCAGCTGGTGGATAGAGATACCGAATTTGCTGTCAATATGTCCGGTTGAAATCTTATAGTTGCCTCCCGCAAAAATATGCGGATTGATACGGATAAATATCGGATAAGAGCCGCCATACTTATTTCCGAATTGTTCCAGGATGGAGATGTTGTCTATATTGATATGTACCTTGTGGCAAATCGCCTCTTCGATCTCAGCCAGGTCGACACAATTGGGAGTAAACAGTATCTTCTCCGGCCCAAAGCCAGCCCTCAGCCCCAGCATAACTTCGTTGATCGAAACACAATCGAGGCCGGCTCCCAGGCTTCGGATATATTTAAGGATATTGATATTGGACAATGCTTTGCAGGCAAAGAAAAATCGTGTATCTGTGCTGAACGCCCCCACCAGCTTATCATACTGTGCCTTGATGGATTCGGCATCATACACATAGGTAGGTGTCCCAAATTGTTCAGCTATCTTCAGTAAATCCTTGTTATTCATTTCCCTGTTACAGATTGATGGTAAAATTTGCCCAAAGGTAACGCAAACACAAGGATAATAATATGATTAAATCACAATAGCCGTTTCGGACACCCCAAAGAGGGATATAATTCATTTATGAAAAAGAAAGGGATATTTAGACCATTTAATGCAATTCAACATTAAATAAGAAGGATTTTATCGGAGAGCAATCAATATTGTAGCAGGACAGATCTTTGGCAAGACAGGCGGATATGACATTCTCATTATATGGAGAGGCATATGTTGAAGCCTGTGGTGGAAAGGTCTATAGCTATTGATGGATAAAGAGGAGGAGGCCGGACGGGCAAAAATTTCCGGATATTTGACAATGATATTGTCGCCCTTTTTGAATAGAAGAATTATTTAAAAGCAGATGCCGCATTTTTCGTCAACAATGCCGTAATATTTGTCATTGTGTAAAAAAATACATACCTTTGGCGACAAAAGCCCCAAAGAATGTTGCATATCAACTTGAGACACCTTCGACGGAAGAAACAGATGTCCCAGCAAAATTTTGCCGATGTGCTCGGCATACCGCGGACAACCTATTCCGAATACGAGAAGGGAAATACAGAGCCTAATCTGAAAATGCTCGGCAGGATGTGTGAAGCGTTGGATGTGACTTTGGATCAACTGGTCAAGGCCGATCTGACGATGGATAATCTTGAAGTATTCAGGAACAAAGAGCTGCGCGTATTGGCTATGACGGTGGATACAGAGGGGAGAAATCAGATAGAGTTGGTGGAGACCAGGGCAGAGGCCGGTTATATGTCTGGCATGGCAGATCCGGAATATATCTCGGATTTGCCGAGGATATCGGTTCCATCGTTGCAGGGCGGTCGTTATCGTGCATTTGAAATTTCAGGAGACAGCATGTTACCGATGGAGTCGGGCTCTATAATCATATGTCGTTTTGTAGAAAGCCTCAGGGATATCAGGGACGACAAAACCTATATCATCATCACCCACAAGGATGGCGTAGTATATAAAAGAGTCAGGAAGGCGGACGAGGAGGCCCGGCTGATAGCAATATCGGACAATGAGCGTTTTATGCCCTATACCATTGCATATGAAGACATTCAGGAGATATGGCAATATCATGCACACATTGGATTTTCTGATGTAAAGCACACATTCAGGACCATGATGGAGGAAAAAATCGAGGATATTGCCAGGAAAGTCAACGAGCTACATGCCGCTTCTATAAAAAAGTTTGACAAAAATTAAAGGTCCATTAATTGCCTGTATTGCGCGGCCTGTGCGACGTATGTGATTTTATCCTACTCTGTGAATTTCAACAAATTATGAAAAAAAGTAGTCAGAAATTTTTTTAAAATGAAAAAAATACGAAATTTGCCACGCTTTATAAGAGCCTGAATTTTTATTTCATAACTTATTATAAACCAACAAATAATGAGAAAAGCTGACTTAGTTGCCACGATTGCCGAGAAGACCGGAGTCGCTAAAGTGGATGTACTGGTGTCAATAGAACACTTCTTTACGGAAGTAAAAAACACATTGTCCAGCGGAGAAAATGTATATATCCGCGGTTTTGGATCATTTATCATCAAGAAAAGAGCAAAAAAAATAGGCCGTCATATCAAAAAGAATGAGGCAATAGAAATTCCAGAGCATTTCATTCCTGCTTTCAAACCGGCTAAGACTTTTACAGAGCAGGTGAAAAACAGGGTGACTGTCGCTCCGGAAGTAGAAGAGGATTAATATGGCAAATAATAGGCCGACGGGAATCAGCCGCCAAAAGAAAATCGCCCTGGGTTCCGCCATTTTACTTTTTTGTATCCTTTATTTTAGCTTCAGCCTGACAGACAAGAAGGCAAAGGCGAGAAAAGACAAAGAACGCTCTCTGATCACAGAAGCAACCGGCCCGGAAGCGCTGTTGAAGGAAGCTCGGTTATCAGCATCCGGGGACACGTTAGAACTGGTGGAACGATTGCAGCATGCTACTGAAGGCAAGGATACGGCAAATATCCTGGACAATCTGAAGAGAATTTCCGGGATCTGGTATAGCCAAAGGAGGTATGGCCTGGCTGGTTATTACGCAGAAAAAGTTGCTGAGTTGGAAAAAACGGCAACCGCCTGGTCAATAGCGGGGACAAGTTACGGTATGGGCGTCAAGGTGCTTTCTGAAGGGAGTGAACGGGAGTTTTGTGCAGGACGCGCAGCAAAGGCCTTTGAAAAGGCGATTTCCATTGAGCCTGATGCCACAATCCACCGGCTTAATCTGGCAGCCATATATGCCGATGCTCCTCCAAAGGATGATGTGATGAAAGGCATCAAAATGTTGCTGGATCTCAATAAAAAAGAGCCCGGGAACACTGCGGTAATTAATCTTCTTGGTGAGCTGGCGATAAAGACCGGCCAATTTGATAAGGCAATCGAGAGACTGGAGGAGTCTTACAGGATTGATCCCGATAATCCTCAAACGCCGTGTTTGTTGAGCATGGCTTATGAAGGGGCAGGGCAACATGAAAAAGCGCATGAACTTGCGGAAAAATGTCGCAATTGAAGAACATGCACAAGTAATATATTAGTTAACAAAAAAATCTACGATTATGCCATGTGGTAAAAAGCGTAAAAGGCACAAGATCGCTACGCACAAGAGAAAAAAGAGACTAAGGAAAAATCGACATAAGAAGAAGAATCGATAAAGGTATCTTAGGTACCTCAACCGCAGTATTTACCGGGATGTTGAATAAAATCGGCATGCCGGTAAATACTTTGAAAAAGAAATTTTACTAAAACTTTCAGATGTGAATAAAGAGCTGATTATTAATTCTTTACCTTCTGAAGTTGAAATTGCCTTGATGGAAAACCACCGATTGGTGGAGATTCACAAGCAAAAAACCAGTAATTCTTACAATGTCGGGGACATTTATCTGGCAAAGGTCAGTAAATTGATGCCCGGACTCAATGCTGCATTTTTGGATATCGGCAAGAGGAAGGATGCCTTCCTGCACTATACCGATCTGGGACCAAAGCTGCCTTCTGTAATTGAATGTACACAGCAGCTGGTGAACAAGACTCCGGGATTCAATATCCACAATATGGATCTTTCAAAGGAGATCAACAAAAACGGAAAGATCCAGGAAGTTATGGATAAGAAATCCATGTTGCTGGTTCAGATCCTGAAAGAACCTATTTCGACAAAGGGACCCCGTCTCAGTTGTGAGATAACAATTCCCGGCAGGTATCTGGTCCTTACACCATTTTCCAATGCAGTGACCATCTCTAAAAAGATTATCAATCCGGAGGAGAGAAAAAGGCTACAATTATTGATAGAAAGCATCAAGCCCAAAAATTTCGGTATCATCGCCAGGACTGCAGCAGAAGGTAGAAAAGTCGCTGACCTGCACGATGAAATCAGCAATCTTGCCCAGAAATGGCAGGAGATAGAACAAAATCTATCCAATGCCAAAGGCCCAAAAAAAGTTTTGAGCGAAGCGGACAAGACAACAAGCCTGCTCCGGGATTTTCTGTCTGATGATTATCACAGTGTGGTGGTCAATGATAAGGAGGTCTTCAACAACATCAAGTCGTTTATGTCGAGCATTGCTCCCGAAAAGGTCAAGATCGTAGAACATTACAATGGTAAGCTCCCGATTTTTGAACATTTTGGAATCAATAAGCAGATCAAGGCATCCTTCGGCAAAACAGCTACGATGAACAGTGGTGCATATCTGGTGATAGAACACACAGAAGCTATGCATGTCATCGATGTCAACAGCGGACCCAAAATGTCAAAGTCAGAGATGAATAACACATCACTGACGGTCAACCTTGAAGCTGCCGAAGAAATAACCAGGCAGTTGCGACTCAGAGACCTGGGAGGCCTTATCATCATCGACTTCATCGATATGAAGAACCCGGATCATAAGAAAGCCCTCAACAACCGAATGGTTGAACTGATGGCTCAGGATCGGGCACAACACACCATTTTGCCTTTGAGTAAATTTGGTTTGATGCAGATCACCAGAGAAAGGGTTAGACCGGCATTGAAGATCAATACCGATGAGGTTTGCCCGGCTTGTAATGGAAGCGGAAAGGTCCAGCCGTCCATCCTGCTTACTGATGAGATCGAAAGAGACCTCGTCTATCTTTTGACCAACAAATCAATTTCAAAGGTCAACCTGAGTGTGCACCCATATGTACACGCCTACCTGACAAAAGGCTTGCTGAATATCCGGATGAAATGGTATTTCAGGCATAAGAAATGGGTAAACATCAGACCAAACTCAAATTTTGCCCTTACGGAATATCGTTTTTTCGATATAGCCGAAGATGAAATCAGATTTACCTGAGAATTACTTTCAACTTCAGAGAAGAAAAAACGCCTCATCGGGAGATGGGGCGTTTTTTATATATAAATGAAACAAATTTATCCGGAGATCAGGCGTCTATCTTGGCATATGTGGCATTAGCCTCTATAAATTCCCTGCGAGGAGGAACTTCATCACCCATCAGCATGGAGAAGACGCGGTCGCATTCGATTGCGTCTTCAATTGTCACCTGACGGAGAGTCCTTCTGGATGGGTCCATCGTCGTCTCCCACAACTGCTCGGCATTCATCTCTCCAAGACCTTTATAGCGCTGTATCTTCACACTGTCATCGTTTTCTTTCCTGGAAAGTGCTGCTACTGCTTCTTTCCTGTCTGTCTCTGTCCAGGCATATATCGCTTGCTGGCCTTTCTTGACCTGATAAAGCGGTGGCGTTGCAATATAGATATAGCCATTATCAATCAATGGTCTCATAAATCGGAAGAAAAATGTCAGTATCAATGTCGTAATATGAGACCCATCGACATCGGCATCCGTCATGATGACTATCTTATGATATCGGAGCTTTTCGATGTTTAGGATTTTCTCACCGTCCTTTTCCTCGATACTTACACCGAGAGCGATAAACATGTTCTTGATCTCCTCATTTTCGTAGATCTTATGCTCCATTGCTTTTTCCACATTGAGGATTTTACCTCTCAAGGGCAGGATGGCCTGAAAATGACGGTCTCTACCCTGCTTCGCCGTACCACCCGCGGAGTCCCCCTCGACAAGGAAGATTTCACTTTCCTCAGGGTGTCTGTTGCTGCAGTCCGCCAGCTTGCCGGGCAGTCCCCCTCCGGTCAGCACATTCTTTCGTTGTACCATCTCTCTCGCCTTTCTGGCAGCTTCGCGCGCTGTGGCGGCAAGTACGACTTTCTCCAGTATTCGCTTGGCCTCATTGGGATTCTCTTCCAGGAAGTGTCTTAAGGTCTCCCCGACTATCTGACTGACGACACTGGTTACTTCAGAGTTGCCCAACTCCCCTTTGGTCTGCCCCTTAAACTGCGGCTCGGGCACCTTGACTGACACGATGGCGGTCAAACCTTCCCTGAAGTCCTCACCGGAAACCGTAAATTTCAACTTCTTGAAGAAACCGTTGTCCTCCCCATATTGCTTAAACAATCTGGCTACGGCCATGCGAAATCCTCTTACATGTGTCCCCCCCTCTCTGGTGTTGATGTTGTTGACGTAGGAATATATGTTTTCAGCATAAGAAGTGTTGTACTGTAGTGCCACTTCGACCTCGATGTGATCCTCCTTCCCAATGACGTGGATGGGCTTGGAGATGATGGAAGTCCGGGACTGATCCAGATAGGTGACGAACTCTGCAAGGCCACCATCACTATGGTACGTCTCGTTTCTTGTCTTCCCGTTTTCATCCGGCCTTTCATCGATAAGAATTAGCGTGAGCCCCTTGTTGAGGTAGGCCAGTTCGCGCATCCTGTTGGACAGCGTCTCAAACTTATATTCCAGCGTCTCAAATATCTTAGCATCCGGTCTGAAAGTTATGATGGTTCCGGTATCCTCAGCATCGCCCACAACTTCGACTTCCGAGGTTGGCTTCCCTTCAGAATATTCTTGCTGATATATATGGCCATTCCTGTGAACCTCAGCTTTCAGGTAGGTTGAAAGGGCATTTACGCACGACACCCCCACACCATGAAGACCGCCGGAAACTTTGTAGGTATTCTTATCGAATTTACCACCGGCGTGAAGAACGGTCATAACCACCTCGAGAGCTGATTTTTGGAGCTTTTCATGCATTCCCACGGGTATTCCCCGTCCATTATCAGTTACAGAGATGGAATTGTCCGGATGAATGATGGTAGTTATTCTGTCACAATATCCGGCCAGATGCTCGTCGATCGAGTTGTCGATTACTTCATATACCAGATGGTGTAATCCCTTAGTGTCGGTACTTCCGATATACATCCCCGGCCTTTTTCTGACCGCTTCAAGACCTTCCAGTGCCTGGATATTACTCGCATCGTAATTTCCATTATTCTGCAAGGCTTCAGTATTTTCTGACATAAAAATTCTCTTTATAAAAGAGCACAAAGATATGACTTTTTTACAAGAATTCCAAGGATTGTTTTATTGAATAAAATATATATCACATTGATTTTGAGATATTTTATATAAAAAATCAAATTCTGAGCCGGATAAATTTTGTCGGGATTCATAGATTACACAAGGAAGAAAATCCGGATCGTGTCAATCCATCCGGAGCAATCGCTTGTCAGCAATAGAAACAGTGTATTTAGAAGTCCGTTCGAGGCATTGTTGGTCTGTTATTAATTAAAGGATATACAAAAATTGAGGGACCATCAACACAGTCATTTTTTCTATAAAATCGGTCAATTCTGCCGCATCTTCCCACAGTATGAAGTAGGTAGGAAATTAATAATCCGGAATAGCATGATGTCAGGCACACCCGGATTACAAATTCCAAAATAATGGTTTAAATGGATGGTATTGCATTCGGGATGTTTTGAGACCCTGATTCCGGCTGGAGGGTCAATTATTATTCTTCTACCCAGTTCAGTTTTCGAACTCAAATCGTGGAGAATGGCCAAAAGTTATGATTCCTCTTGTATTGCCATAACTTTAATCCTTCTTTTTTGTTTACGTAGTTGGAATTTAAGTAGCTCCTACGAAAAGATGGTAAATAAAACAGTGATTGTAAGTGGCGCCTCCGGCAATCTGGGAACGGCAGTGGTTAATTTCTATCTGGATCGGGGGGATCAGGTAATCGGCCTGGTCCACCGTTCGGGAGGACAACCCAGAAATATTGCCAATTATGTGGAGTGTGCGGTCAACCTACTCGACGAGTTGGCCGTGGAGGAATGTGTAAAGCAACTGTTGGAAAAATTTGGCAAAATCGATATTGCTGTTATGACGGCAGGAGGATTTGCCATGGGCGACCTTTCTGATACAGGCATCAGTGAGCTGGAGCATCAATATCGCCTTAATTTCGAAACAGCCTACAATCTAACCAAACCTTTGTATGAACATATGAAGCTCAATCATGGAGGCAGGTTGTTTTTTGTGGGTTCCGGCCAGGGACTTGACACATCGAAGGGTAAACATGTTGTAGCCTACAGCCTTTCCAAATCCCTGCTTTTCCAACTTTCCAACATCATCAATGCAGATACTGCGCATACCGGCATCCGGGCCCATGTTATCGTCCCAAGCATCATTGATACCCCCCGGAATCGAGAGTCGATGCCTGATGCCGATTTCAGCAAATGGGAAAAGCCAGCAGATATCGCAGCCATCATTGCTAAATACGCCGATAATCATCAAAGCGACAAGCAGACCATCGTGGTTAAAGATGAATTAAAGTAAAAGTTTAGAATTTTTATCTGATTCGTCAGCCTGAAATTGAATAGCCCGGCGGTTTGAGAGCACTCCACCGTATTTTTACCAAATACTTAAAGCAACATTTTCCCGGATTGTATAATTGGCTGCTATTTTTTTCATCTCATACTTGGGGTTACTTTTATTTCTATGGAATTAGAATCGGGACTCGATGCTTTTTAAAGGATAGTTACTTCCCGATAAGTTATTGGAAAAGCCCATTCAGGGATGATATGTCCCTTGGTTTTATAATATACTTACAGGAGTTGAGTAATTATTGTAAAAAGTACACTAATTTTGTCCCCTTAAATCATTTATCATTGTCTTATGGCAGATCGAAGTTTTCAAAACACCAAAATAGTAGCTACACTCGGACCGGCAAGTGATTCTTATGAAACCATGGTAGAACTGGTTAAAGCCGGAGTGGATGTATTCAGGATTAATATGTCCCACGGTTCTCACGAAGTTGCAGCCCGGCAGATTGAGACGATTTCAAAATTGAATAAGGACTATAAAATCAATGTCGGCATCCTTGCAGATCTTCAAGGCCCTAAATTACGTGTCGGGCAGATAGAGAACAACGTCATGGAGCTAAATGCCGGGGATATCCTGACTTTTGTCAATGAAAAATGTGTTGGTAATGCAGAAAAGATATACATGTCGTATAAAAACTTCGCCGCAGATGTCGAAGTAGGAGAGAAAGTATTAATCGATGATGGCAAAGTGGGCCTGGAAGTGATAGAAACAAACAATGTCGATACTGTACGACTAAAGGTTCTCTATGGTAAGGAATTGTCGTCCAATAAGGGAGTAAACCTTCCTGATACACTGGTATCCCTGCCGGCGATGACAGAAAAAGATCTCAATGATCTGGAGTTTCTGATGACTCAGCCGGTCAACTGGATTGCATTATCATTCGTACGAGGGCCTAAAGAGGTAAAGGCCTTAAAAGATAAAATCAAACAGCATAAACATCATGCTCTCGTCATTGCCAAGATTGAAAAGCCTCAGGCAGTCGAAAAAATTGAGAAAATAGTCAAAGCGACAGATGGCATCATGATCGCAAGGGGAGACCTCGGTGTAGAGATGCCGATAGAAAAACTGCCGGGCATACAAAAAAGGATCATAGCCCTATGTGTCCAGTTTGGAAAGCCTGTCATCGTGGCCACTCAGATGATGGATAGTATGATTACCAATCCGTCACCGACAAGGGCTGAAGTCACGGACGTTGCCAATGCCGTGCTCGAAGGCACTGATGCTGTTATGCTGAGTGGAGAGACCAGTGTCGGCGCCTATCCGATTGAAACAGTCCTCGCCATGAACAGAATCATTGCCGAAGCTGAAAAGAACTATCCGAAGAATCATATCCGCCCTTATCCTTCGCGCAAGTCAGAAACCTTCATGTCAGATGTTGTGTGTTTCAATGCCGCTAAAACAGCAGAAGAACTGGGAGCCTCTGCAATCATCGGTATGACAGCCATGGGATATACAGGATTCAAGATTTCGTCCTATCGCTCCCCGGCAGAAATATTCATCTTTTCGGATCGTAAAGAGATAGCCGGCATGCTCAACCTTGTGTGGGGAGTCCGTTGTTTCCACTACGACGGCTTTAATAGCACGGATGAAACCATTACCGAAGTATTGCAGATCCTGAAATCCAAAGGCAGGGTACGGAGTGGTGAGACGGTAGTGTTTGTTGGCTCCATGCCTTTAAAGTCCAAAGGTATGACCAATATGATGAAGGTCGCTTTGGTGGAGTAGTAGATTGTTTGTTGATACCATCCTTTTTTTACTGCCAAAAAATAAAAATCAAGGCAGGCGAGTGATCCGGATTCGCCAAGTGGCATGAAAAATATAGGTAAATATTTGCCATTCAAGTATCGAACCTATTTAAGAAATAATGTGCATAATGAATATCGCTATCGAAATGAAAAATTTCATTCTGTATATTGACAAAAGCATGCCCTCTATTTGAACACAAAGTACAGCCTGAAATAAAAACTACCTACTTCACGAAGCCTTTGAGGCCTTCTATTATCTGTCAACTTCGAATGGAGTCATTACAGTCGGATACTCCGGCATCACAAAAGCCCGAATGGGGCGTTGTTTCAAGATGCAAAAATCGTTAATTGCGACACAGCGGCGACTAAAAAGGTTGAATTTTGGCGGTATTTCCATAACTTCTATATTTGTATCTTTGTCATCATTTTTTTAAAAATCAAACCGACATGGCCCAAACTTCCGATCTGGTCATCGTAGGCTCCGGGATAGCCGGGCTCAGCCTCGCCATTCAAGTTGCCCAGCGACGCAAGGACCTGAAGATTACGGTTCTTGCCAAGACAACCGAAAAAGAAAGCAATACCAACTTTGCTCAGGGTGGAATTGCTACTGTATGGGATGTGGAGGTGGACAACTTTGAAAAACATATCGCCGACACCCTGGATGCAGGGGATGGTCTATGCGACAAGGAAGTGGTGGAGATTGTTGTAAAATCTGCTCCCGAAAGAGTCCGGGAATTGATCGACTGGGGAGCCAATTTCGATAAGACTCAAACCGGAGAATATGATCTTGGCAGGGAAGGCGGACACACCGAAAACAGAATCCTCCATTACAAGGACATTACCGGACGTGAGATCCAGCGCACTGTCGTGGAGAAAGCTGCCCAATTTGACAACATAGAGATTCTGGAGCATTATTTCGCCATCGATATTATCACGCAGCACCACCTCGGATACAATGTATCCCGCCTGACGCCCAATATCGAATGCTACGGAGTCTATGCATTGGACAGAAAGACAAACGAGATTAAAACCTTTTTGGCCAGACAGACCGTATTGGCATCCGGCGGATCAGGCCAGGTGTATCAGACAACGACCAATCCCCTGGTGGCAACAGGCGATGGGATGGCCATGTTTTACCGGGCAAAGGGCAGGGTTTGTAACATGGAATTTGTGCAGTTCCATCCCACTGCGCTGTACAATCCGGGCGGTGACAAGCCGGACTTCCTGATAAGTGAAGCCGTCCGGGGCTTTGGAGCCATCCTCAAGGATGCCCAGGGCAGGGAATTTATGCAAAAGTATGATGAACGGTTGAGTCTGGCACCAAGAGATATAGTCGCCAGGGCGATAGACAACGAAATGAAGATTCTGGGGGCGGATAAGATGTTCCTCGATTGTCGACACCTGGATAAGGATGGTTTCTTACGACATTTCCCCAATATCTATGAAAAATGCAAGAGCATCGGCATAGATCCCTTTGTCCAGATGATACCCATTGTACCGGCATGTCACTATATATGTGGCGGAATCAAGATAGATCATGAGGGAAGAAGCTCCATTAATCGGCTTTACGCAGCCGGTGAGTGTACCAATTCCGGCTTGCATGGAGCCAACCGCCTCGCCAGCAACAGCCTGCTGGAAGGCCTGGTGTTTGGTTACCGTGCAGCGATGGATATCCTCGCCACCATCGACAAGTATGTGATCTGCAAGGGAATACCGGACTGGAATGCACGCGGAACCAGCGATCCGAAGGAAATGGTCCTCATTACACAAAGCCGTAAAGAGGTCAACGAGATCATGTCTAACTATGTGGGTATTGTACGCTCAAATGTCCGTCTGAAGAGGGCCGACGACAGAATGTATCTGTTGTACAAGGAAACAGAAGAGCTTTACAACACGACAACCATCAGCCCTCAGCTTTGTGAGTTGCGCAACCTCATCACCATTTCCTATCTCATTATAAAGAGTGCAACGATGAGGCATGAGAGTCGGGGACTGCATTATACGACTGACTATCCGGATAAGTTGCCCTTCCTGCAGGATACCCTGATGTAAGCACTTAACCGACATGCCGGACTTTATCGAGACATCGGAGTATCATTGTTATTGCACGGTCTATCGTTTCACGTTTGGTACGGAAGGCAAGAATCGCCATACGAATAACATACCGGCCATCGATTACGGACGAACTAAGGAAAACATCTCCATCAGCATGGATTTCCTTCATCAACAGGCTGTTCTTCTTATCTGCATCAGATTCAAACGGATAATAGAAATAACTGACGGAAAGATCCGGCTCCGGCCCGACCTTAAAGCCCACTGCCACCATTTTCGCCCTGAAGTATGCCGTAAGCAGAAGTTTCTCCTCCAGACAGGCTATAAAAGGAGCAAGGCCGTGGAGTTGCAATGGCAACCACATACGCAGCCCCCTGAAATGCTTGGTCAGCTCGGGTGACAGGTTGGATGGGCTTTTGACAAGTTCGTCACCCAGAGCATCTTGCATGTAATTGGCAGCATAACGGTTGGAGTGCAACACGGCATCCTTGTCACGGATTAGGACAGCACCAAGCCCATATGGGAGGAAAAGACTTTTATGGGGATCCACAATGATGGAATTGGCCCTTTCAATACCCCGGAACAATTCTTTCTTGGAAGTGAGGATAAAAAATCCCCCATATGCCCCATCGACATGGAACCACAGGTTGTGCATTTCAGTAATATCCGCAATTGCATCAAGAGGATCTACTGCACCTGTATCGGTAGTCCCTGCTGTAGCAACGACAAGGAAAGGATGCAGACCTCTTGACTTGTCTTCCGCAACAAGCAATGCCAATATATCTGCGTTCATCCTGTGCCTGTCGTCCAGCGGAACATATCGTATAATGACATCTTCCAATCCTAGAATTCGAAGTGCCTTCTGGGCAGAATGGTGCACTTGTTGGCTTAAATAGACCACGCTTTGCCTGACTTTTTCATTCTTCACACCATATTTATCCCGGGCGGCATTGAAGGCAATGAGCATGGAGACAGAGCCCCCGGACGTCAGATTGCCAACAGCATCGGCAGGAAAGGAAAATATGGATTTCAGCCAGTGGATTACTTCGTTTTCGATAGTGACGGCACCCGGTGAAGCATAGTAGACCCCTGCATAGGGGTTGGTTACTGCGGCGATGAAATCTGCCAGTGCAGCAGCAAAGATTCCGCCACCGGGAATATAACCCAGATGTGTGCCGGAGGCTGCATTGATGCCCGTTTCGACAACTTCGCTCTGATAGGAGCTCAACAATTGCTCTAAGGGAATTCCACCATTGCCAATCGCCAATGAGCCGGGTTGCTTCTCGCTGAATCCGCTTACCGTGCTCAAACCATTGATAAATTGATTGGTGTATTCAGCTACAAGGCCGATCATCCCTTTTCTTTGGCTTTCCGACACATCCAATTGGCCGGACAATTCACGCAATTGATTTAGTCTTGCTGTTATTTCTTCTAAATTCACTATTTGTTAGTCGTTGATATTCAAAAAAAGGCAGGTATTGAGCACGCTAAATTAAAGTATTTTATAAAAATTCAAAACACACCAGAGGACCATGTTCAGCCCGGAAATCACTTTCAATGTGCATTATAGATTCGTGCAGCCGAAGCCTTTTGCCTATTCCCTGTTCCTCCAGGCCGAATAGCGGTCCATCATCTATATTGCCAACAGTTTAGCTACAAACCTGGGAAATAAACACCAAAAGGGTTTGAAGTAAAAAATGACCCTTTAATGTTTGAGGACAGGGATGGAAGACGATGCTGACCATTGTACCACCCACTTCAAGAGCGTATTCTTTGTCAATCCGACCATCCGGATATCAGCAAAGGGTAGCAAGAAGGGATGACGATGTAAAGAGTTGTGAAACCGCAGTTATTTATTTCCCCGATGATGCATTTAACATACCAAAAGCCATAATGGAATTTCGTTTTGGTTGTCGGAATAGTTAACATTTACAACTATCAATGCCCAATGGATCCCTTCAATTCGTTGTTTTGATTCTCAGGAGCAGCGACATTTATCATATAAGGGTGCACCAAGATAATTTCCACGAACTACAAAGGCAGGCAATGATTTGTTACCGATGCTTGCATAATAACAAAAGTCTCCCATATACACACTTTATTCAGGTAATCGTCCTGGAAGGCAAAGGCATAGCTGTGGTTTTCAGAAGAAAGTTATTTGGTTTTGGCAGATAGTTGATTTAGTAATGACCCCGTAGCAGATGGTTGATTAAGTAACATCTATCCTTTTAATCCGGAGATTTTCCCTGCCATGTATCGTGTTGATAAGTTTTTGCAAAATGTGATGAAAGAGACATAATAGAAGGCCTACCCAATGTCACAACTATTTTTATTTCTTCTATCTGCATTTCAATACTCAATGATAATGTGAGATTGAAACATGTCTTTGATACTGAATTCACTTCAATTTTTCCTGTGGCTACTTCACCGTACCGGATTATTGTTTCATAGCAGAATATTCCACGTAAATCAGTTTCGATTTGCCTCAAAAATCAATCATCTCCAAACAAAAAAGGGAAGCCTATGCCTCCCTTCTTCATGTCTTTTTTGGGTTATTTTAGCTGTTGGCTACGATATTGACCTTGAAGTTAATTTCTTTAGAGATCAGGTCGTCGGCCATGCCGGTGTAAGTAATACCCCACTGCTCACGCTCGATATTGAAGTCGGCCTTCATCTGGATTTTATCGGCAGATTTTTCGACTACGTCGGCGTTGAATGTGATGTTTTTAGCAATGCCCTTGATGGTCAGGTTTCCGGATACAACCACTTGATTGGGATTGTCGGTTGCCTTTACCTCTGTAATCTGGAAAATAGCTTCCGGATGCTGTTGCACGTGAAAGAAATCCTCAGACTTTATGTGGTTAACCAATTTTTGGTTCCATTCGCCTTGTAGATCCTCATTTACAATGGTGTTCATATCCACGGCAAATTCACCACCGGCCAGATTATCTCCATCCATCATCAACTTGCCTGATTTAATGTTGACGACACCGTGGTGTGTGGCAGAAACTTTCTTTCCTTCCCAACGAAGGGTTGATTCCTGGGTGTTCACGGTATAAGCAGTTCCGACAGCTTCAGTAGGTGCTTGTTGTGCTTCGGTAGTTTCAGCTTTGTCGCCTTCAGGATTACTAGTACAAGAGGTCAGTAAAAAACCTGCGGTCAGAAATAAAAAAAAGAATTTTTTCATGTTTTAATTATGATAATTTATAAATTAATAACGGGAGCAAAGGTATGGATATTGTAATAGGCGGCAGTTAAGCTACATTAAGAAAATACATGGCAAGTTGTTTTTTTTTGCCTGAATAGAGACCGCTCCGGCAATTGTCAGTTGCATTGAAAACGATGAAAGTAAACAGATTCATACATTGAGGGCAAGGAGTTTGTGGCGGGGAAGACATTATATCCATCGCTTGCACCACAACAGCCTTCATGTTTTCCAATGCCTACACCCCCAATGACGAGGGAAAGAGTGATGGAGTCAATGATTTAGCTGATGTAGAGTATATTGTAGTTGAGACGACAGTCCTCAATCAATGAGTCAGATAATATTTGTATTTAGATAAATAAATGATTTCTCCCGAAAGTAAATGATAAAAACCGAGGAGCTTTGATGCTGTTATACTGAAGAGAAAGTGACATGCCAGCGACACAGCTCTATGTCCCCCGGATGAAGAAAATACCCGGCCACACAATGGCGAAAACAAAATCCGGGACAATAGTTTTTTTATCCATCAATATTAATCGAAAGGATATTTGTTGGTTGGACAACGCCCCAAAGAGATGAGGATTCATCCTTTTTTGTATTTTTAGGCCGAAGTCAATATTTAATCAATAAACATAACTCTTACATGCAATTTTTTCCGGTAAAACGAATGTTAATAGCTGTTGCTGTTTTGTCCACCGTAATAATGTCCGGATGTAAGACTGCCACATATACTCATGTGGATCAGGTTATTGCACCCCGGTTTTCCATCCCTGTCGACATGCGATCTGTCAACTTGCTTGATAGATCGGTGAGCCCATATGCAGCGAGTAAAACAACCCTTCCTACACCGACAGACAAGGCACGCACCACCATGCTCAACAGCGTATTAAGCGGACTTCCTGTTTCATCAAAACGAATTTTACAGCCGTTGAAAGAAGGACGGGAAAACGGCCCGGCTACTGAAATCAAAAAGACCGGCATCAGGGAAGTCGCTTCCGGAGCAGAAGGGTTGCTATCGTTGGAACAATATGAGTTTTCGGAAACCCGTACCTATAAAGATATCACGAAGGAAACCCGCGATCCATCCGGCAGAAAAGTCACCATTCCTGCAGTTCAGGGCACACGCCAGGTGTACCTACGCACCTATTGGCGATTGTATGATGTAAGATCCGGTTCGGTAATCTATAAGATTCCTCAATTTAGTGAAAACATATATGAGACAGAAGGATTGACCAGGGCTGCAGTTAATGCACAAATGGATACAACCAACATAGTCACGGTGGCTACCTTGTCTCAAAAGCTCAGCAGTGAACTTATCCGGGATATTAATCCGGAACACATCAAGTCATACTGGACCTATTACATCAAGGGCCATGACATCATCAGTCGTTCGGGAAGAATGATAGAAATGGAAGATTTTGCCGGAGCGGTAAGCTTTCTGAGTCAGAATATTCGCGTGATTGAAAGTGAGAAATTAAGGCTGCGGGCCAGCTACAACCTGATCGTTGCCTACTACTTCAATGGCCAGAAGGACAAGGCTCTGCAATTGGCCGGCCATGAGTACAACAAGACCGGAAAGTACGAATTCAAAAGTCTTTATGACAAGATTTATTCCAGATAAATTCCGGAGCCAAATCGTCAATATTCAACAAAGCTAAAGGGCATGAGGAAGTATTTTGATGATTCACTTTTGGGGCACCATTCATCAAAACGGAATATTGATGCGTATCGGCAGGTCATCCAATGGTAACCGACCGAGCAACTACACGTCATTTGTCTGTATATAACCAAGGATTAGCTCTTGTATCCGGTTGACAGGATGAGAAAGGATTCTATTGAGAGTATCTACGTGCCATACATAGGATTTGATTTCTTTAGCTTTGCATGTATAAAAAAAGAATACAACATAACGGCTCTGACGGCTCCATCATTGTTGATCCTTTTCTCCCTGCTTCTAACGCAAAAACATTCTTATCAAGACCGGACTTCGCAAATCGATCTGCCATCTTTTCGTACTTAGTCATGATTATTTTCCCGCTAAGGGATGACCACATATGACTTGAAAAAAGATGTACTTAGACGATTGCTTACTTTGAAATTGGCAGATAAAAAACTGGCTTTGTTGATTAATTTTAATACGAAACTATTAAAAGATGGAGTGCATAGAATTGTTAATAACTTATAATGAAACCACGCAAAGCTCGCAAAGAAAAAACTTAGCGTTCTCCGCGAGAAAAAATGAAAGAACCTCGCAAAGCTCACAAAGGAAAAACTTAGCGTTCTCAGCGTGAAAAAAAATGAAAGATTCCACGCAAAACTCGCAAAGAAAAATCTTAGCGTTCTCTGCGTGAAAAACTCTGCGTTCTCTGCGAGAAAAAAAAGAAGGAAAGTGATTCAGACGTAACCGACCGAGCAACTACACGTCATTTATCTGTATATAACCCGGGAGCAGATCTTGTATCCGGTTGATAGGATGAGATGGGATTTTATTGAGAGTATCTACGAGCCAATCATAGGGGTTGATTC
>WBZM01000237.1_pt2 | contig 55559 bp, 57 predicted proteins | sample 5204271 | NCBI WGS metagenome assembly WBZM01 (sample SAMN12344346, study PRJNA552823) | activated sludge metagenome | biome: Activated sludge suspended growth; feature: Nitrification reactor; material: Wastewater; isolation source: activated sludge from nitrification reactor of wastewater... | reverse complement strand
CGTCAATTCCGGTGATCACATCTCCCCTGCTGGAGCCCTCGGGATAGCCCTTGCTGGCCATCACCACCGACACCGCGGCACCGGGATGCCAGCGCGGCGGGGAGACCTCGGCGAGGCGGCCATCGGCTGCGGCCTTGAGGAGTTCACCGAGTGGGGAGTCGAGCAGAGCCATCAGGGGTTGGGTCTCGGGGTCACCGAAGCGGGCATTGAACTCCACCACCCGCACCCCTGTTGAGGTCAGCGCCAGTCCGGCATACAGGAGCCCCTGAAAGGGTGTGCCCCGACGAGCCATTTCCTCGACGGTCGGCTGCAGCACGGTGTCGAGCACCTCGTCGATCAGGTCGTACGGCGCCCACGGCAGCGGCGTATATGCCCCCATGCCACCGGTGTTCGGCCCCTCATCGTGGTCCCGGATCCGCTTGAAGTCCTGGGCGGGCTGGAGTGGGTAGACGGTGCTGCCGTCGGTCACCGCAAACAGTGAGACCTCCGGGCCGTCCAGGAATTCCTCGATCACCACCCGTTCGCAGCCAGCCGCATGGGCCAGGGCTTCGTCGCGGTCGGAGGTCACCACCACTCCCTTGCCGGCCGCCAACCCGTCGTCCTTGACCACGTAGGGAGCGCCGAACTCATCGAGCGCGGCGGCCGCCTCTTCCGGGGTCACGCAGACCCGGGCTTGCGCGGTGGGCACTCCAGCCGCAGCCATGACTTCCTTGGCGAAGGCCTTGGAGCCCTCCAACTCGGCGGCTTCGCGGGAAGGCCCGAAGCAGGAGATGCCGGCCTCGCGCACCGCATCGGCCACTCCGGCAACCAACGGGGCCTCGGGACCGATCACCACCAGGTCAATGCCCAGCGATCTGGCCAACTCGGCCACGGCGGCACCGTCCTCGGCGTTCACGGGGTGCAGGGTGGCGCAGGCAGCCATACCGGGGTTGCCGGGTGCGCAGTGCACCTCTGTGACGGCGGGGTCTCGGGAGAGGGCCAGGGCCAGGGCGTGTTCGCGGCCACCGGGGCCGATCACGAGGGTCTTCACGACTCCACCCTAGTTAGCCGCGCAGCGCGGCCGGAAATCGAGTTGCTCAGGCGTCGCGTACGACGACCGTCTCCTCGCGGCCGGGTCCGACCCCAACCGCCCAGAAGGGTGCTCCCGACATCTCCTCCAGTGCCTGCACATAGCGCTGGGCATTTTGCGGCAACTCGGCAAACTCCCGACACCCGGAGATGTCCTCGCCCCAGCCGTCGAGATATTCATAGATCGGCTTGGCGTGGTGAAACTCGGTCTGGGTCATCGGCATCTCGTCGTGCCGGACGCCGTCAACGTCATAGGCCACGCAGACCGGGATCCGTTCCCACTTGGAGAGCACGTCGAGTTTGGTCATGAAAAACTCGGTGAGGCCATTGACCCGGCTGGTATAGCGGGCCACGACGGCGTCATACCAACCACAGCGACGATCGCGTCCGGTGGAGACGCCGACCTCGCCGCCGATCCGCCAGAGATCCTCCCCATCCTGATCGAAGAGTTCGGTGGGGAAGGGACCAGATCCGACCCGGGTGGTGTAGGCCTTGATCACGCCGATCACCCGGTCGATCCGGGTGGGGCCAACACCGGCGCCGGTGCAGACACCCCCGGCGATCGGGCTGCTGGAGGTGACGAAGGGATAGGTGCCGTGGTCGACATCGAGCATGGTCGCCTGAGCGCCCTCGAAGAGCACCGTCTGGCCTTGATCCAAAGCAGTGTTGATCATCAGCGAGGTGTCGGCGATCATCGGCTTGAGCCGTTCGGCATGGGAGAGCAATTCCTCGACCACCTCGGCAACGGTGATCGCCCGCCGGTTGTAGACCTTGGTGAGCAGGTGATTGCGCACGTCCAGCGCGCCCTCGACCTTCTCCTCCAGAATGTGCTCATCGAAGAGGTCGGCCATCCGGATGCCGATCCGGTTGATCTTGTCGGCATACGCCGGTCCGATGCCGCGGCCGGTGGTGCCGATCTTGTTCTTGCCCAGGAAGCGCTCGGTGACCTTGTCGATCGTGGAGTGATAGGAGGCAATGATGTGCGCATTGGCGCTGATCCTCAGCTCACCCATCTCCACACCTTCGGCAACCATCGCGTCGTACTCGCGGAAGAGCGCCTCGGGTGAGACCACGACGCCATTGCCGATCACCGAAACGCAGGTCTTGGTCAGGATGCTGCTGGGCAGCAGGTGGGTGGCGAACTTCTTGCCATCGACCACGATCGTGTGACCCGCGTTGTGGCCACCGCTGGTCCGCACGCAGTAGTCAATCGCTGATCCGGTGGTCAGCAGGTCGGTCGCCTTCCCCTTACCTTCATCGCCCCATTGGGCTCCGAGTACGACCACAGCAGGCATGACTGCACCTCTCCGACGGGCTCTCGCCCAGACTGGGAGCCCCTCTGGCAGGGCTCTGAAAATGCCTGAGCCCAGCGCAACAGCACCGGGCTCTTACGCACGTACGTTAGCAAACCGGCTGTCGGCCTCAGAGCAGCTCGGTGAAGGCTTCCTCACTGGTCTCCCGCAAAAACTGGCGGCAACGCTCCTGCTCGGCCGTCTCACCGATGCGACCCGCAGCACGAGACAGCGCCGCCAGCGAGCGCAGGAAGCCCCGATTGGGCACATGCGACCAGGGCACCGGTCCGTGCCCCTTCCAGCCATTGCGCCGCAACAGATCCAGGCTGCGGTGATATCCGGTGCGGGCATAGGCATAGACGGTCACATCATCGACACCCTCCACGAAGGCCTCCTCGGCCAACACTGCCCAGGCCAGCGGCGACTCGGGGTGGCGTCGAAGGACGGAGAGAGTTGGCTCCTGAGCCAACTCAGCTGCCGCAGGATCCTGCGGCAGGTGGATCGGGGGCGGGCCGGCGAGAAGATCCTTGAGCTCGGTCATGGGCGCATCCTATCCAGCAATCCAGAACTCAAAGTTTCCGATATTGCTATTTTTTGAACAAATCGGACTTTTAGCCTCATAATGGATTTATTGCCGGGGAGCCCTTCGGCGAGCAACAACCACAGGAGAAACACTCATGAACGCAGCACCGAAGAAGACCCATGCCAAGCGCGGCGTGGTTGCGGCCGGACTCGGCCTGGCCCTGATGACCGGAGTTGGCGGCACCTTCGCCTACTGGCAACAGTCCACCAACATGGGCACCGGCAATATCACCGCCGGCAACCTGTCCCTCGCCGTCTCCGGCTCCGCCTGGTATGACTGCACCGCCAATGGCACCGCGGCCGCCACCGACACCACCACCTCGCCGGTTGGCCTGAGCGGCTGCTCGGCCATCTCCGACATTGCCACCTTCCGGATGGTCCCCGGCGACAAGTTGAAGTATGTCGCCACCGCCACTCCGACCCTGGTCGGAAACAACATCAAGGCCGACCTCACCGCGACCGTTCCGGCCACCGGTGGCGGTTCGGACCTGGCCCAATGGTTGACCATCGGAGCGGGCATCTCCGGCACTGGAAGTTCCCTGACCGCCGCTGACAGCGGCGTCGCCCACACTGCGATCGTCAGCGTGCAACTGCCTTCGACGGTGACCAACCAGGACGGGGCGACCACCTCGGTCAGCCTGACTGATTTCAAGCTCAACCTGGTGCAGGTCCCCTGATCTGAACCCGACTGAAACAAGAAGGCTGGAAGCAAGAGCATGAAGGGCAACCCAGGTCATCCCTGCAACCGGGATGGCACACCGGCGGGGAGGAGGCTGGCAGCGTCATGGAAACCATTGGTGGCCATTGCGCTGGCGGTCTTCCTCCTCTCCGGCGGGTTGAACACCCTGGCCCTGTGGGGCACCACTCAGGCGCTGGGCAACCAAAACCTGACCGCGGGCGCGTTCAATCTCACCGCCGCCAGCCCAGTCATCACCCTGAACAGCCAGATCACCGTCGGGCAACGCACCTACTCCTCGGGTACGACGTGCACTGCCACGGCGCCGTACACCGAATGTCGCGAGGTCACCGCAACCCTGGCAGCCGAACGGCTCGTCCCCGGGGACAAGGTCACCATCACCCGGCAATACACAGTGGCCGCGACCGGCAACAACATGGTCGGCAAGTTGCAGGTCGATGTCTCACAGGTGCTGCTGAACACAGGAGCTGCGTGCCCGGGAGATCTGAGCAACGACTATGCCTGTGCGGCCACCATCACCGCCTCGGTGACCAACCCGGACAACTCCACGACAACCATCGACAGCGCGGGCGCCTGGAAGGTGGATCGACCGGTCAACGGCGCCACGGGGTTGGGCGTGGGCAACTACACGGTGACCTGGTCGATGGCTGTGCCACCAAACAATGCCGGCGCCGACTGGCTGGCGAAGTTGATGCACAAGACCGTCACCTTCGGGGCTCTCAATGTCACGCTGGCCCAGGTCTGATCGGGGCTGACGGCAGATGAAGACTCTGACTGAGACCAGCAATCCAGCACCCCGGGAGCTTGGATTCCACCCCCTCCCCAACCGTTGGTCGCGGTTGGTCACCTGGCTCTCCTGGGCGTTCATCACGATCGCGGGCCTGGCCCTGGTTGCCGTGGTGATCATTCCCAAGGCGATGGGCTGGGTGCCCCTGACCGTGCTCACCGGTTCGATGACCCCGACCATCCCGATCGGCAGCCAGGTGATCGTAGAACGAGTCCACGGCAATGCCGAACTGTCCCGACTCGAGCCCGGACAGATCATCACCTTCCTGCCCGAGCCCGACTCCGGGTTGACCGTCACCCATCGGATCGTGTCCAAGACGACCGACCCCGATGGCACCGTCAGGCTCCGCACCAAGGGCGATGCCAACAATGCCGAGGACCCCTGGGAGCTCACTGCCAAGCAGGTGCGGGGTCACGCGAAGTACTGGGTGCCGTGGATCGGCTATGCCGCCCGGTCACTCCCCCAGGACCAGAAGGACAAGGGCATCTGGATCATCTCCGGAGCGCTGTTCCTCTATGCCGGTCACCAACTGTTGGGGGCCCCTCGGCTGCTACGCCGACGGCCCCGAGAGGAGATCGATCAGTGATGTTCACCCGTTTGACCATCTGGGCAATGGGCCTGCTGTTTTCCTTGGCGATGATCGGGTGGGACGCTCCTGCCCAGGCCGCAGATCAGATCAACTTCTCCACCGATGGTTCCTCCTGGAGCGCCACCGCACCCACCCTCTTCCCGGGGGTGAGTCGGATCGTGCCCGGGGACACCATCACCGACAGCTTCTGGATCAGCAATGGCAGTGCCAACTCCGCCTTCTTCCAGATCCTGGCTGACATTTCCCTGACCGATCCGACGGTCTCCACTCCCCCCGAGAGCGCCCAATTGCGACTGCTGGTCGAGGATCACACCGATGACGGCATGTTGTTGGCCAGGTCCGAGGCCAACCTGGGCGGTGGCTGCGTCAATATCGTGACCCGGCAAGTGCCCAGGGGCGGCAAACGCAAGGTCGTGACCTCGGTGTCACTGCCCTGGTCGGCAGGCAACGAGATGCGGCTGCAGCAGATCCGGATTCCAGTGACCGTCCGGGGCTCCGCGCTCCAACCCCATGAGGGCAACGAAGTCTGCGCCGCTGGTCCCCATGTGGAGGCACCCGCGGGCACCTGGCCCGACAAGAAGCCCCACCACCGGCCCGGGAAGCTACCCCAGACCGGAGCCCCGCTGAGCCTCAACCAGTCGGTGATCCTGATCAGCCTGAGCGCCTTCCTGATCTATCTGGGCATCATGGCCCTCAGCGTCAATCGCCGCGAACAATCTGAGCCATTCTCCAGACCCCACGGGTCCATCAGGGAGAAGATTCACTGATGCGCAAGACCCTCTCCCTGCTGGCGGTGGCCGCTCTGGTTGCCGGGCTCGGCCTCACCCTGGCCACCCCCGCCACTTTGGGCGGGTGGACCGAGGGCACGTCGTACACGCCCCCAGCCACCAAGAGCGCCCGGTTCGAACAGTCGGCGGTCGCGGCCAGCATCACCCCGACTCTCCACGTCGGGGACACCGACCTTAATCCGGCCACTTCGACCCCGGGCCTGAAGGTCTCCCTGACCTCGGATCGGATCAACGGAAATCTTGACATCTACTCCTTCGATGCCTTCCTGATGAAGAACACCAGTGACTCCTCGGCCACCGCGAGCACCAGCGACAATCATCTGTTCACCGATTCTCTGGTCGATGTCACCACCAGCACCAGCAGCACCGACTGCAGCACCGGGATCCAGACCCCGGCCGCCTGGACCTTCGGCACCAATGCTGTCGGCAACCTCGCGGCCAGCAACAACTACTCGACCACTCGGGGTTACACCGCTGTCACCGGCGGCAACACTGCGCCGGCGGGGTCCAAGCTGGTGTGCCCGCGAGTCACCTCGAAGTTCAACACCGGCACCTACACCGGCCGTCGTGACCTGGTGTTGGCCAGCGCGGGCCGCAATGTTGGCTTGAGAGTCAAGGCGGGTTTCCGGTCTCCCAGCGCAGCCACTTGGAGATCTGCCTTCACGGGGAGCTTCCCGGTGTTGAAATACACCGTCACCGCGCCACCACTGACCAATCCGGCATCACGACCGATCTGTCGCAACTCCGGCGCCTTCAATGCCTACGGCGATCTTGGCTTCGGTTGGCCCACCGCACTTGAGGATGACAGCCAGCAGTGGACCGGCACCTATTCGATCTATCGCTTCGTGATCATGCGCCAGAACCCGAGCACCGGGGTCTGGGCGGAGTTCAAACAGAGCAACAAGCAAAACGGCTCAACCACCTACACCGCCGGCGGTTCTGGCGCGACAGGCATCAATTCGGCGAAATACCGCTACTACGCCGGGATCAACTCCGACCACATCAACAACAACGACGGTGGCTGGTTCGCCACCGGCGCCTGGGTGGGCTTCATGTGGCGTGGCTACCTGTACGCCGGTGACACCACGCGCTATATCAACAGCGACTTCGTGACCTACGCCCGCGAGAAGGGTGACGCCTGGCAGTGCGGGGACGGCAATGGCAAGCCCACCGTCCCCAACACCGAAACCGGGGGCAACAGCCCCGGCGTGCACGGCATCAGCTGAGTTGAATCAGCCGACCAAATCAGCCGACAGAGTGACCGCTGCTGCGCAGGTTTTCGCAGGCCTCGACCACCCGAGCGGTCATGGCATTTTCGCCGGCCTTGCCCCACGAGCGCGGGTCATAGACCTTCTTGTTGCCGACTTCGCCGTCGACCTTGAGCACTCCGTCGTAGTTGTTGAACATGTGCGCGGCCACCGGACGGGTGAAGGCATATTGGGTGTCGGTGTCGACATTCATCTTCACCACACCGAAGTCCACCGCGTCGGAGATCTCCTGCTCGGTGGAGCCCGAGCCGCCGTGGAAGACGAGATCCATCGGACGTTGTCCGGAGGCGTCACCATATTTGGCCACGATTGCCTCCTGAGCAGCCTTGAGGATCTCCGGGCGCAGCTTCACATTGCCCGGCTTGTAGACACCATGGACATTGCCGAAGGTCAGGGCGGTCATGTAGCGGCCCTTCTCCCCGAGCCCCAGAGCCGCGACCGTCTTCAGCGCGTCTTCTGGAGTGGTGTAGAGCTTCTCATCGATGGCCCCGACGATGCCGTCCTCCTCGCCACCGACCACACCGATCTCGACCTCGAGGATGATCCTGGCGGCAGCGCACTTCTCCAGGAGTTCCTGGGCGATCTGCAGGTTTTCGTCGAGGGGAACCGCGGATCCGTCCCACATGTGTGACTGGAAGAGCGGCTCCAGTCCCTGCTTGACCCGGGCCGCGGAAATGTCGATCAGTGGCCGCACAAAGGTGTCGAGTTTGTCCTTGGGGCAGTGATCGGTGTGCAGGGCCACGTTGATCGGATATTTCTTGGCGACCTCACGAGCAAAGGCAGCGAAGGCCTCCGATCCGGCCACCATCTCCTTGACCCCTTGCCCAGAGAAATACTCAGCCCCACCCGTGGAGACCTGGATGATGCCGTCAGCGCCGGCATCGGCGAAGCCCTTCAGGGCCGCGTTGAGCGTCTGCGAAGAGGTGACATTGATAGCCGGGAAGGCAAAGGACTTCGCCTTCGCGGTGTCGAGCATCTCGGCGTACTTCTCAGGAGTTGCAATAGGCATTGGATCTCTCCTCAACGGGTGCGGGTCTGACGTCTCACTAAGGCTGCGGCCAGCCTAGTCGCAACCCGGGCCAGGTCAAAAAGGCGAGGGCAGTGCTTTCATTGCACCATGGCCCACACCTCCCCGAGCAGCTCAGGCGAGCCCACGAGCACCGAGCTCAATCCCTGGCCGGCGTTGTTTGCACTTTGCCTTGGCTTCTTCATGATCCTGGTCGACTCGACCATCGTCACCGTGGCCACGCCTGCGATCGTGGAAGACCTGCACGCCGACGTCAATTCCGTTGTCTGGGTGACCAGTGCCTATCTGCTTGCCTATGCCGTGCCGATCCTGATCACCGGGAGGCTCGGTGACCATTTTGGGCAACGTGGGCTCTACCTGCTCGGCCTGACCATCTTCACCTTCGCGTCACTGTGGTGCGGCTTCACCCAGTCCATCGAGATGTTGATCCTGGCCCGAGTCGCCCAGGGCTTCGGCGCTTCGATGATGACCCCGCAGACAATGGCGATCATCACCAGGATCTTCCCGGCCGAGCGACGCGGTCGCGCCATGTCCCTGTGGGGCGCCACCGCAGGTGTGGCCACTCTCGTCGGGCCCATCCTGGGTGGGGTGCTCGTCGACAGCATGGGCTGGGAATGGATCTTCTTCATCAATGTGCCAGTTGGCGTGGTCGGATTCGTGCTGGCCATGCGCTTGGTGCCCCACCTGGGCACTCATCCACACAAGCTCGACTGGCTCGGCGTGGTGCTGTCGGGCACTGGCCTGTTTTGTCTGGTCTTCGGCATCCAAGAGGGCCACCAGTACGACTGGGGCACCATCGCTGGCCCGATCTCGGTCTGGGGACTGATCATCTTCGGCCTGCTCTTGCTGACTGTCTTCTTGGTGTGGCAGTCCCGCAACCCACTCGAGCCACTCCTGCCACTGAGCTTGTTCAAGGATCGCAACTTCAGCCTCGCCAATGTCGCCATCTCCACGATGAGCTTGGCGATCACCGCGCTGGGCTTCCCGTTCATGCTCTATGCCCAACTCGTGCGCGGGATGACCCCCACCGAGGCGGCCCTGCTGTTCGCTCCGATGGCCTTGGTCTCCACAGTCTTGGCCAATCCAGTCGGCAAGTGGACCGACCGCTTCCATCCGCGGCTCCTCGCCAGTTTTGGCTATGCCACCGTGGCCATGTCATTCATCTGGCAGATCCAGGTGATGACGCCTGAAGCCGAGACCTGGCAACTGGTGCTCCCGCTCGCACTGCTCGGCCTGGGGTCAGCTTTTGTCTGGGCCCCAACGAGTACGACAGCCAATCGCAACCTCCCCCTGCACCAGGCCGGCGCCGGCGCCGGCGTCTACAACGCCACCCGGCAGGTCGGGGCAGTGGTCGGGTCGGCGGCGATCGCCGTACTCATGGATGATCGCCTCGGCGCCGCAGGCATCGACTTCAAGGCCAATGCAAGTGGGCAGGTAGCCAAATTGCCTGAGTCCATCCTGGACCCATTCGCCCACGCCATGGCGACCTCGATGTGGCTGTGCGCTGGAGTGATGCTGATTGGTCTCGTGGCGGTGTTGTTCTTCGAGACGCCCAAGCACCTCAGCCCCGCAACACCTTAGCCCCGCCACACTTCGTCGTGACTCAGATCGGCGTACTTGACGATCCACGTGTGCATCGCGATCGCGCCAGCCGCAGAGGCATTGATCGACCGCGTCGAGCCGAACTGCGCAATCGAGAAGGTGCCATCACAGGCTTGTCTGGCTGCTGGTGATAGCCCCGGGCCCTCTTGACCAAACAGGAAGCAAACCCTGCGGGGCAAGTCCATGGTCTCCAGATGCTCACTGCCCGGCAGATTGTCGATGCCGAGCAGGCGTACGCCGATCGAGTGCAGGTAGTCGGCAAGGCCAGCAGCCGTCTCGTGGTGACGAACATGCTGATAGCGATCGGTCACCATGGCCCCGCGGCGGTTCCACCGGCGGTTGCCCACGATGTGCACCTCCTTGGCCATGAAGGCATTGGCAGAGCGCACGATGGTGCCGATATTGAAGTCATGTTGCCAGTTTTCGATGGCCACATGGAAGTCGTGACGCCTGGTGTCGAGGTCGGCGATGATCGCCTCCATCGACCAATAGCGATAGCGGTCGACCACATTGCGGCGGTCTCCGTCACGCAGGAGTTGCTCGTCGTACTCCTGGCCCTGGGGCCAAGGGCCCTCCCACGGACCCAGACCCACTTCGGTCGGACCGTAGGGCATCGGGTCGTATGGCGCCCGCTCACCGGAGTCGGGTTGGTCTTGATGCTCGCTCAACGCAACAGTTGGGCCAGGAGTTTGTCGACCACCACCGTCGGCAGCTTGCTCAGCATCGATCGAGTGGGGTCGTTCTTGATCGGATAGCGCACCTTGGGCCGGGCGTTGGTCGCGGCATCGTAGATGACCTGGGCCAAGATCGCGGGGTCGTGGGCCTTGCCGTGCTCCTTGGCCGCGGTTGGACCGAACTTCGCACCCAACTTCTCAAAGGGCGAGCCGGTGATCGTGGCGGACTTGAACTCCTTGCCGATCGACTCGGTCATATTGGTGCGGAAGGGCCCCGGCTGCACGATCGAGACCTTCATCCCCAACATGGCCAACTCCCTGCGCAGCGCGTCACCATATGACTCCACTGCGTGTTTGGTCATCGCGTAGGCGCCGTTGAAGGGCATCGTGGTCTGCCAGCCGGTCTCTGAACTGATCAGGATCACCCGACCGGTCTTCTTGCGTAGTCGCTCGAAGCCAGCCCGCACCACCCGGTGAGTGCCCATCACGTTGACATTGACGACTCGTTGCAACTTGTCATCAGGCATCTCCGCCAAAGCCCCAACACTCATCAGGCCGGCCATCGCGACCAGAGCATCCAAACCATCGGGAGACTGCGCATCGACTTGTGCCATGGCAGCTTCAACCGAATCGCTATCGGTGACATCGACCTCGATCGGCACGATCTGATCTGTTGCTGGAGGTGGCTTGAGGTCGGCCGCGAAGACCGTCCACCCTTCACTGGCGAATCGCTGGCACACCGCCGTACCCAACCCGCCACCGGCGCCGGTCACGAAGACGGACCTTGCGTCTTGACTCATCACGATCTCCTCCTCGATTGCCTCATCTTCACGCTAGCCCACTGCCATCGGGCATGAGCCAGCGCGTGGTGCAGCACAGTAGGCTCTGCGGCGTGAACTTCTGGCATCCTCTTCTCTTCGGCCTTGACTGGATGGATCCGCAGTGGCTCCTCGACCACTACGGCACCGCCTTCTTCTGGGTCAGCCTGGCCATCGTCGTGGTGGAGTGTGGGTTGTTCTTCCCGATCCTCCCCGGCGAAAGCCTCCTTTTTGCGATCGGCCTGTTCGTGGCCTCGGGTGCCTTGGAGATCACCGGCCGAGGAGAAGTCGTTGACATCGTGGTGGTCCTGCTCTCCTTCATCACTGCGGCCTTGCTGGGCAATGTGATGGGCTATGAGATCGGCCGCAAGCTCGGCCCCCCGATCCTGCGACACGAGGGCAGGATCATCAAGAAGGAATACTTCGTGAAGTCACACGAGTTCTTCGAAAAGCACGGTGCGCCGGCGTTGATCATCGGTCGCTTCGTGCCAATCGTGCGCACCTTCGTCACGGTGATCGCAGGCGTCTCGGAGATGACCCGCACCAAATTCGTCACCTACAGTGCCGTCGGCGCGGTGTTGTGGGTCTCCTCGGTCACCCTGGCGGGCTATTTCCTCGGCACGGCCTTCCCTTGGCTGGGAGACAAGATCGACATCGTGATCATCCTCATCGTCGCCCTGTCCCTGGTGCCGGTAGCCATCGAATGGTTGCGGCACCGTCGTGAAAATCAAGCCAACAGCTGAGGCAAATCAGCCTCTGGCTTGATCAAGCATGGCTTTGGTCAACACCGGCCGCACCTCAAGGCCGACGTCAGCCAACGGATTCTCACCCTCGGGGCTGCGATCGATCGCACAGATCACTGTCTCGACGATGGCTCCTTCAGCCCTCAGGGCAGAGGTCGCATCCCGCACGGCACCACCTGTGGTGATCACGTCTTCGACCAAGGTGACTCTTCTGCCGGCCACTGACTGACCTTCCGCGAGTTTGCAGGTGCCGTAGGTCTTCGCCTGCTTGCGCACGAAGAGCGCCGGCAACGACGTGCGCGCAGACAGCACGGTTGCGATTGGCACGCCGCCCAGCTCCAGACCACCCAGCAACTCGGTGCCCTCTGGCACCAGGCCGATCATCTGCTCAACCACGCGAGCCAGCAGGCCCGGGTCAGCTTCGAAGAGATATTTGTCGAAGTATTCGGTAGCCACCTGCCCGCTTCGTAGCGTGAACTCACCGGTCAAGCGGCAGCAGGCATCGACGTCACGGGCCAAGTCAGGATCTGAAGTCACGCCCACATCCTAGAGTCGCAGCTGGCCCAACCTGACCCGGCTTGGGTTGTGACAACTTCGGCGGCGAGCCTATTTGGTCTTGGCAGACACCAGATGACCGAAGGCGACCATGCGTCCATCGGTGTGGAAGAGCTCCGAGCAGGTGGTCAAGGTGATCAGCCGGTCGTGGCCAGGGGCTGGCCCCACTCCACCTGGCTTTGGGTTCTTGGGCACCGGGTCAACCACCCAGCCTTCAGTGAAGGGCACGATCAGATCATTTGGGTTGGTGTCGAGTTGATAGCTGAAGATCTTGTCGACTGTCTCCACGATGACCTCGTCTCCGGGACGCAGGATCGGCATCCGCCGCAGTGGCTCGCCGTGGGTGACCCGATGGGCTGCCAAGGCATAGTTGCCGACTTGGCCTGGGTTGGCGCTCCCCTCGCCCGCGAAATGGCCATAACCCTTGGCCAAGACGTCATCGCCGACACCTTCAAAGACCGGCATCACATAGTCGGCACCAAACTTCGGGATCCGGATCAGCGCAGAAGGATTGCCGATCGCGACATTCTTCGGACGCAATTGCTTCGGGTCGCTGGCCTGTTGCCAACTTCGCTCCAAGGAGGTGACGGCCTCTCGCTGCTTCCCCTTCGCCACCCAGTTGGTGCCGTAGAACTGCCAGCCAACCCAAGCGAGCAGGCCGACTCCGGCGAGGATCAGCAAGATCCCCACCCACCAGAGCAGCGACCTACTTCGCTTGGGTTCGGCCATCTGGCCATTGTCACAGAAGCAGGCAAGACAGGGCGCGATAATGCGGGGATGAACCATCAGCACAGAGCGGCAGCAATGCGTTTGTCCGGCTACGGGTCAACCATCTTCGCTGAAATGTCAGCTCTGGCCACCCATACCAACTCGATCAACCTGGGCCAAGGCTTCCCTGACGAGTCCGGCCCCAACAGCGTGATCGAGGTTGCGGCGCAGGCAATGCGCGGTGGCCTAAACCAATATCCGCCCGGTCATGGAAACCCTGTCCTGATCGAGGCGATTCGAGCACACCAAGCCAGGCACTACGGACAGGAATTGGGCACGGATCAGGTCGTGGTCACAACCGGGGCCACCGAGGCGATTGCGGCTTCAATCCTGGCTCTGGTTGACCCTGGCGATGAGGTGGTCACCATCGACCCCGCCTATGACAGCTATCCAGCCATGATCGCGTTCGCGGGCGGCGTACGCCGATCAATCACCTTGAGAGCACCTGACTTCACTGTTGACCTAGAGGCGCTGGAGCAAGTGATCACCCCGGCAACCAAAGTGCTCTTGTGCAATAGTCCGCACAATCCGACGGGCCGGGTGTTCAGTCGGGCGGAGTTGGCTGGGATCGCGGAGTTGGCCATCCGGCACGACCTGATCGTGGTTAGCGATGAGGTCTACGAGCACCTGACCTTCGACGATCACACACACATCCCTCTTGCCACCTTGCCTGGGATGGCTGAGCGCACAATCACGATCTCAAGTGCAGGCAAGAGCTTTTCCCTGACTGGCTGGAAGATCGGTTGGGCAACAGGCTCGGCCTCGTTGGTCGATGCGGTTGAGGGGGCCAAGAACTGGCTGTCCTATTCGTCAGGCGCGCCATTCCAGCCAGCGATTGCGCATGCGCTCAACAATGAAGAGAGCTTCCACCAACGATTGCGCTATTCCCTGCAACACAAGCGAGACCTGCTGTCGACCGGCCTGCGCGAACTGGGTCTGGAGGTATTCGAAACCCAGGGCACCTACTTCGTGAACACCGATGTGCGGTCACTGGAGTTTGCGAATGGCGTTGACTTCTGCCGATGGATCGCCGAGCACGCTCGGGTAGTTGCGATCCCGAGTCAAGGCTTCTTTGCCGAGGTTGACGCTGGCTCGCCCTTCGTGCGCTGGGCCTTTTGCAAGCGCGAAGAGTTACTCGGGGAGGCTTTGGCGAGACTCGCCACAGCCCTGAGATCGCGCTGACCCAGACCGCGAATCTAAGCAGGGATCTGGCATCGCCAATCCTTCCGACATGCCACACCAAAGTAATATTTCACTTTTTTTCGGAAACAACTTGCACAAAATAGGACAGAAGGTACTCTTTTTAGTAACAGCGGAGCTCTCCCCCAGATCTCCAAACAACCACGGAAGGCAAGACCCATGACCAAGCTCTACGTTCGTCTCCAGATGCTCCGCAATGAGGCCGGAGCCACCGCCGTCGAGTACGGCTTGATGATCGCCCTGATCGCAGCCGTGATCATCGCCGCAGTCACCCTCTTGGGTGGCAACCTCAATGGCATCTTCGAAGATGTCGCCGGCAGCGTCCCCGCAGGTGGCGGCGCAGGCTGATCGAGCGCCTAGTGGGGGGCTGATGGGCATTGGCTCACAGCCCCCCACTACGCACATCTAGGCACTTTCACCCCGAACACTCTCAACCCACACACATTCCGCCCAAGCACTTCCACCCCGGCACAGTCAGGAAACACCATGGGACCCAAGCGCAATGACAGCGGCGCCGCCGCAGTCGAGTTTGCGTTGATCCTGCCGGTGTTGATCTTGCTGATCGGCGGGATCGTCGACTTCGGTCGCGCGATGTACACCGAGGTCATGTTGACCAATGCCTCCCGCGAAGGCGCACGGACGGCGATCATCAATGAGGCGACCCTGTCCGACGTACGCACTCGTGCATCTGCTGCTGCACCGGCAATCACCGTCACCACCAATGCCACCATGTGTGGCGGCGCGGGCAGCTCGACCACGGTGACCAGCTCAACACCCTTCAACTGGGTGATCCTGGGGCCAGCCCTGCGGATGTTCAATGCAGACAGCGCCCTGCCCAATAGCTTCTCCTCCCAGGCCGTCATGAGGTGCAGCTGATGCGCCAAATCAAGCAGACTCTCAGCCGTCGCAATGAGCCCAGCCGTCGCAATGAGCGTGGCGCAGTAGCCACCATCATCGTGATCCTCTTTGCGGGTGGCATCGTGTTGAGCACCCTGGCCCTGTCTGCAGATGTGGGCAAAGCCCTGTGGGAGCGGCGCCAACTACAAAATGGTGCCGACGCTGCCTCCCGTGCTCTGACCCTCACCTGCGCCAAGAACCCAGCCGCCTGCAACTCCAGCCAGGCAGGAGCACTCACCGAACTGATGGGTCAAAACGCAAATGACGGATTGACTAAGCTCGACACCAGCAAGTACGGCAGCGGGCTTTGTGGCCGCAACACTGGCGGGTCGCTGCCCACCTGCAATTCGGCTACCTCGGATGCAAGCGTGAGCGATCTGCGTGAGTGCACTCCGCTACCGAGCTGGCTGAAGGGCAGCAACTCATCAGTGCCCTATGTGGAGGTCTACTCCTCGACCAAGACTGCCTCCGGATCGATCCTGCCCTTCGACTTCGGTCAAACCATCACCGGACAGGAAGGCGTCAACGTCAAGGCCTGCTCTCGCTACGCCTGGGGAGCAGCCGGGAACTACTCCACAGGCAGCATCCCGGTGACCTTCTCCCACTGCGAGTGGGAGTACTACATGAACTCCGGCGCTGGTTGGGTGACCAATCCGCCCTCTGGGGCCTTCCCCGGGTATGGCGGTTCTGGCCAACCTGCTTGGCCTGCAGCCAACCAGGAAGTCACCATCTGGTTGCACTCGCCCAACCAGAGCACTGGGCATGACTGTGCAGTCAACAACAAGGATGCCCCTGGTGGGTTCGGCTATCTCGACCCAGTTTCTGGCAGCAGTTGCCAAGCCAATGTCAGCACTGACGGTTGGGTGAAGATCAGCACCGGCAACTCAGCACCCGGCAATTGCACCTCCGCCTTCCCCAATCTGCGCGGCAAGGTACTCGACCTGCCGGTCTTCAGCTGCTTGGTCAGCTCGGGTTCGGCGCCAACCGGCCCGCCGACCAACTTCTCAAATTGCAGCTCGGGTCACGGCTCAAAGTCCTATTACTACATCGCCGGCTGGGCGAAGTTCTACATGAGTGGCTACAAGATCGGAGGAAGCCAACAAATGGCCAGCACCCGCACTGGCTCGATGCCGTGTAGCGGGTCTGGACGCTGCATCTCAGGTTGGTTCCTCAAAGGCGAGCTGGACGCCAAGACGATCAAGGCTCCGATCACCGGTGCCGACTACGGCACCTACACCACCCTGCCAGCTGGCTGACCACAACTCCACAAACCAAACCTGCAGCAACACACCGAAAGCCAGGTAGACATGAAACGCAAGATTGCCATCACTTCGGCCATCGTCCTTGCCCTGCTGGGGGCAGTCATGGTGGTGCTCTACACCCGAGGCGCCGACGGTCGCGCCCTTGCGAGTTCTACTCCAGAGACCGTGTGGACCGCCGTGCAAGCGGTGCCTGCCGGGACACCGTTGGAGGAGGCGCGCAAGAAGGGTCTGATCAGGGAAACCATGGTGCCCAGCAAGGCTCGCCCAGCGGGCGCCCTTGAGGAGATCAGCTCCACAAATGCCAGCCTGGTGGCCACGAGTGATATCGCTCCGGGTGAATATCTGCTGGCTGCACGCTTCGCAGACACTCCGACTGGCAAGAGCGCAATCACGGTGCCCGAAGGCATGGTGAGCATCTCATTGCAACTCGGTGACGCCAGCAAGGTGGGCAGCTTCGTCACTCCAGGCAGCCATGTCGCGATCTACAACACTGTTGAGGCGCCAGGCAATCGAAATATCAAGAGCACCTCTGTGCTCCTAGATGATGTCTTGGTGATCGCGGTGGGCGCCCAACCGCTGATGGGCCAGGACGCAAACCCAGCTGAGGCAGCCAGTGGCTCCAGCAGCACCGTCACGATCACGGTGGCGGTCACTCCCAGCGACTCTGTGCGCCTGGTGCACGGCATCCAGACCGGCTCGATCTATGCCGGCCTTCGTGGCACCGACGCCCAAGTCAGACAAGGCGAGCAGATCAACGATCTCAACGTGAACCAGGCCTCAGGAGGTGCGCGATGACCTTGCTGTGGGAGCTTTCCCCAAACGCCGCCGACACCTACCGGATCACCTTGGGCGATGGCATCGAGCATCACACCAGTGGTCCGCGCTTGAGTCGGGCTCTGCAGGACGGCGGGCATCAACTGGTCTTGATTGGCCCCGACGTGCCTCTGGCCGAAGCCTGCCAGCTGGCCCAGCGTGAGCGGATGGCACGACCGGAGCTCGGCGTGATCTTGATCCGGCAGCGACTTGAGGTCTCAGCATTGTCTGAGGCCCTGCGCAGCGGGATGCGCGAGGTGGTCCAAGCTGGAGACCACACGGCACTCTCCGAGGCGATCGCCCGCAGCCGTACCCTGAGCGCACACCTCTCTGGTACGCCGGAGAGCACCCCGGGCAAGGGCCGGGTGGTCACGGTCTTTTCAGCCAAAGGCGGGGTCGGTAAGACCACTTTGTCGACCAATCTCTCCACTCACCTCGCAGCATCCGGATGCCGCACGCTCCTGATTGATCTCGACTTGATGTTTGGCGATGTGGCGATCAGTTTGCAGCGCGATCCAGGCGGGTCAATCGGCGACCTGGTCGACATGATCGGCCATCTCGACGTGCAAGGTCTTGAGTCGGCGGTGGAGCAACAACCCAGCACCGGACTGGACATCTTGGCCGCGCCAGACGACCCGGGTGTGGCCGACCGGATCCCTGCCGAAGTGATCCCCGAACTCCTGCGGGTCGCCCGATCACAATATGAGTACATCATCATCGACACCCCACCAGCCTTCACCGAGCACGTCTTGTCGGCCATCGACGAGAGTGACCTGTTGTTGTTGATCGCGACGCTGGACATCCCAGCACTGAAAAACCTCAAGGTCGCGATCACCACGCTCGATGCGCTGGGCGGCGACGCGGAGGCCCGAGCCCTGGTGCTCAATCGCGCAGACACCAAGGTCGGGTTGACCCCGCAAGATGTCGTGCAAGTGCTTGGCATCCCGATCGCAGTCAGTGTGCCCTACGACATGGAAGTCCCTGCCTCGACCAATCGCGGCGTACCGATCGTGGTTGACCAGCCCAAGGGCGCCGTCGCCGAGGCATTGAGAATCATCGCCGACCAACACATCCGCAACCGGATGGGTGACCCCGTGCGTGATGCCAAGGCGAAGCCAACCCACAAGCGGGCGCTGATCAGCGGGTGGCGGCGATGAGCAGCCTCAGTGATCGCCTCAACAAGGCGCGCGGTCATCAAGAGCCAACTGCACCCCAACAGCCGACTGCGCCCGACAGTGAGCCAGCGTCGAAGCCAGTCCAGCCGTTGCGTACCGAACCCCGCGCCAATGCAGGCGTCAAGGAGCGCGTGCATCAAGCCCTGATCGACTCTTTGGGCCCGCAGTTGTATGACCCGCATCTACCTGAAGATGAGCTCGCCACCGCCGTACGCGAGACCCTCCAAGAGGTGATCGAAACCGAAGAGACGCCCCTGTCGAAGTCTGATCGCACGAGGGTGATCCAAGAAGTCAGTGACGACATCCTCGGTCACGGCCCCCTGGAGCCCTTCCTGCGCGATCCCGAGGTCTCCGAGATCATGGTCAATGGGCCAGACACCATCTACGTCGAGCGCAGTGGACGACTCTTCCGCGCCGACATCACCTTCACCAGCGAGGCGCATCTGCGGCGCACGATCGACAAGATCGTGGGCCGGATCGGCAGACGTGTCGATGAAGCCAGCCCGATGGTGGATGCCCGTCTCCCAGATGGGTCCCGGATCAACGCAGTGGTGCCGCCGATCGCCTTGGATGGCTCGCTGCTCACAATCCGCAAATTTGCCACCGACCCGCTGACTGCTGATGATCTCGTCAGCTTCGGGACGCTCTCCCCTGCTTCACGTGACTTCCTGGACGCCTGCGTGCGCGGGCGACTCAACATGGTGATCTCTGGCGGCACGGGCTCGGGCAAGACCACGACCCTCAATGTGATGAGCTCCTTCGTGCCATCAGACGAGCGAATCGTCACGGTTGAGGACGCCGCCGAGCTCCAATTGCACCAAGACCACGTGCTGCGACTCGAGTCCAGGCCAGACAATGTCGAGGGCAAGGGTGGCGTCAGCATCCGTGACCTGGTGCGCAACTGTCTGCGGATGCGCCCAGATCGGATCATCGTGGGAGAGGTCCGTGATGGTGCTGCCCTAGACATGTTGCAGGCCATGAACACCGGTCACGACGGCTCGATCACAACCGTGCACGCCAACACCCCCCGCGACAGCCTGGCTCGCCTGGAGACGATGGTCTTGATGGCCGGGGTCGACCTGCCGGTGCGAGCCATCCGCGAACAGGTTGTCGGCGCCCTGGATGTGATCGTGCAACAGGCCAGACTCAAGGACGGCACCCGACGCGTGATCGCGATCACCGAGGTAGTCGGCATGGAGTCAGACACGGTCACCTTGCAAGACATCTACGCATTCGACTTCAGTGCCGGCCGCGACGAGGAAGGGAAATTCCGGGGCGGTCTGGTGGCCACCGGGATCCGCCCCAAGTTCACCCAACACCTCGAGGACTACGGCGTGCACCTGCCCGCCGCGATGTTCCAACAAGGAGCAGCGCTGTGATCACTTCATGGGTCCCGTTGATCGCGGCCAGCTTCTTGATGATCGCCGGCCTGCTCGTGGTCTACGCCTGGTTGAGCCCAGACCCAAACGCGGCTAATCGCCAGCGGGTCGAGGACCTCAACAACCAGATGTCCAGCCTCAACAAACGCAAGAATGCCCCCGCAGACACTCGACTGAAGATCGCCAATCAACTCGCCGAGCTCGGTGATCGAGCCACCAAGGGCCGCCGCTCCACCGCCGTCACCGAAGAGCGGCTAGTCCGCGCCAACCTGCCCATGCGGGCTGGTGAATGGTTGGTCCTGCGCTGCATCACGGTCTTCGTGGTCACCATGCTGGGCTGGTCTCTGGCCAGCCATTGGTGGGGAGCAGCCCTGGGGCTGGTGCTCGGAGCGATCGCTCCACCGCTCATCTTGCGCTTCATGGCCAATCGTCGGGCCAGCAAATTCGAGGCAGTGCTACCCGACGTACTCACCCTCTTGGCCACCAGCCTCAGCAGTGGCTTTGGCCTTTCCCAGGCCCTGGACGGTGTGGCCAGGGATGCGGCTGAGCCAGCAGCGAAAGAGTTCTCCCGGGCAATCGCGGAGACCAGGATCGGCACCGAACTACCGGTGGCGCTGGAGCGCGTGGCTGAGCGCATGGACAGCGACTCGATGCGCTGGACCATGATGGCAATCAAGATCCAGCAAGAAGTGGGCGGCAACCTCGCCAGCACTCTGCAGTCCACCGCGGCTACCCTGCGCGAACGCGAAAAGCTCCGCGGCCAGGTCAAGGCACTGTCTGCAGAAGGTGTGATGTCTGCCTACATCCTGATCGCCTTGCCAGTGGGGCTGTTCTTCTGGATGCTGCGCGCCAACGCGGAATACGTCAGCATGTTGTGGACCACCTTCTATGGCATCTGCATGTTGGTGGCGGCTGCCGTGATGATGGTGCTGGGCATCTTCTGGATGCGCAAGACCGTGAAGATCGAGGTATAGTCATGCTGCTCCTCGCTGGCTTCGTGATCATCGCCCTCGCCATCGGGCTACTGGCACTGGCGACTCGCCCCGACACCGCTGGAGGGGTCAACCGCTCACTCGAATTGGCCCAAGGTGGCGGCACTGTAGCCGCAACCCCAGAGGTCGAGGAAGAGCCCTTCGTCGATCGATTGCTCAAACCCCTGCTCCACCGCAGTCAGGGTCTGGCGATGTCATTGTCGCCGAATGGCTCCAGCACCCGGGTGCGGGCCCTGCTCGACCGGGCCGGCAATCCCAAACGCTGGCCAGTCGAGAGGGTTTTCGCAGTCAAGGGCGCCTTAATGTTTATCGGCCCGATCTTCACCTTGATCATGATGGGTCTGAGTGTCACCTCGGTCTTCGCTGCTGCCGCCGCGGGGGCGGCAATGTTCTTCCTGCCCGACCTATTGATCTACAACACCGCGGCAAAGCGGGCCGAGCAGACCACCAGGAGCCTCGGCGACGCACTCGACATGCTCTGCGTCTGCGTCGAGGCGGGTCAAGGCTTCGACTCCGCACTCATCCAAGTGGCCCGCAATGTCAAAGGGCCGATCGCTGAAGAATTTGCCAGAGTCATCTCCGAGATCCAGATCGGCAAACCACGCAGTGAGGCCTTCATGGCTCTCAGCAATCGGTTGCGCACCACCGAGGTACGCAACTTCGTCACCGCCCTGGTGCAGGCCGACAAAATGGGCCTGCCGATCGCCGGAGTGCTACGTGAGCAGACTGCGAGCATGCGGATGGCGCGGCGTCAGCGGGCTGAGGCCAAGGCCCAACAAGTCACCGTGAAGATCTTGTTCCCCTTGTTGTTCTGCATCTTCCCGGTCATCTTCATCATTGTGCTTGGCCCCGGCGCCATCACCATGGTTGACGTATTCTCCAAGCGCTGAGCCCTGCACCTGCGCATCGGCGGCCAGTCTCAACCCGGCTGGATTGAGATCCGCTCAGCATTCTTCGTGACTCGCGAGCGGTTGTCGGCGTACCACGAACGCGCCAACCACAGCAGCACGATCACCGCGGGGCAGGCGAGGAGCTGCAGGAAACTCAACGGGAAGGCGAACAAACAGAGCGGCAAGGCCACCAAGGCGCTGACCATCAGGGCGCGTGCTGCCCACTGCACCCGCTGCCACGCCAGCCAAGCCAAGGCGCATGCGCCCAAGGTCCAGGCGAAGACCAGCAGGTGCACGAGCACATAGACCCACTGGCTTGATGACGAGGTGAAGTTGACATAGCCCAAGCCCAGCCAGCGCATCAGCATCGGGATGAAGGTGTCAGGCATGATCACGAATCCCGTCAGCCACATCACATAGGAATAGGCCACCAAACCGCTAGCCACCCAGGTCAACCAACAAGCAATCTTCACTCGCTTGGGGCGCAGGGATCGGCGTATTTCGTCACCATAGTGCGGGTCAATCCAGGCAGGGCCAGTCACTGGCCAGGCTGCCGGATGAGTGCCCGGGGGTGGGCGCCACCCCTCGGGGTCAGAGCTCACCGCGGGCCTTCATCTGCCACGGGGGCGGCAAACCACTCACGCATCGGTTGAGTCCACATGATGCCTGCCCCCACGGCCAACATGAAGGGCATCACGCTGCCCGTGAAGGGCACCATCGCCAAGGCAGGCAGGGCACACAAGGTCAAGACGATCCGCGCTGCTCGATGCCGCTTGGGGATATACCAAGCCAGCACGAAGCACGCGGCAGCCGCGGCCGCCGTGAGCATCCAGGCCAGCTCGGTGAGCAGCGCGGCATGCTCGACAGTGAAGCCGAGTTGCTTGAACACTGGATCGGCATAGGCCTTGGCCAACATCTCGGTGGTCGCGATGGAATGCACCGAGTTGATGCCGTCAAAGGCTCCAACGACCAAGAACACCGAAGAGATCACCACGATCAGCACCGATGTGGTGGCCTGCGGAGGTCTGGGAGCCTGACTCATGGGATCCATTTCACCAGTTGACTCAAGGCTTGTCTCCAACACCTGTCAACTTCAGGCCAGATCCGTGCTCAACGACATCGATCTCGACACTGTCATCGTCACTGACCTCACCGCTGATCAACATGCGGGCCAGCGGGTCACCGATCGCGCTCTGCACCAGCCTGCGTAGAGGTCGAGCACCGTACGCCGGGTCGAAGCCCTCCTCGGCCAGCCACTTGCGGGCAGCATCGGTGACAGTGATCGTGATCCGGCGGGCACTCAGGCGCTTGTCCAGAGCAGCAAGGGCAAGGTCGACGATGTGTGCCAACTCATCCTTGGTCAAGGCATCAAACATGACCACCTCATCAAGACGGTTGAGGAACTCCGGCTTGAAATGTTGGCGTACGACGGTCATCACCGCGTCACGCTTGGTCGCCTCGTCGAGCCCCTGGTCGACCAGGAAGGTCGAGCCGAGGTTGCTGGTCAAGATCAACAAAGTATTGCGGAAGTCGACCGTGCGGCCCTGGCCATCAGTCAGTCGCCCATCGTCAAGCACCTGCAACAAGATGTCAAAGACCTCAGGGTGAGCCTTCTCGACCTCATCGAGGAGTACGACGCTGTAGGGGCGCCTGCGCACAGACTCGGTGAGCTGGCCACCCTCGTCATAGCCGACATAGCCGGGAGGCGCCCCGACCAGCCGAGCGACCGAATGCTTCTCGGAGTATTCGCTCATGTCGATGCGCACAATCGCGCGCTCATCGTCGTACAAGAAATCAGCCAGAGACTTGGCCAACTCGGTCTTGCCCACACCCGTGGGGCCCAAGAAGAGGAATGAGCCGGTCGGACGATCTGGGTCAGCGATGCCGGCACGGGATCGTCGTACGGCATCGGAGACGGCGCGCACGGCCGCGGCCTGACCGATCAAACGTTTGCCCAGGACCTCCTCCATGTGCAGGAGCTTTTCGCCTTCACCTTCAAGCAGTCGCCCCGTCGGGATGCCGGTCCAGGCCTCAACGACGTCGGCGATCTCAGCTGGGCCAACCTCTTCAGTGACCATCGGATCTTCAGGTGTGGAAGTGGACTCGATGTCGGCTAGATGCTTCTCCAGCGTGGGGATGCGGCCATAGAGGATCTCCGACGCTGCAGCCAAGTCGCCGGAGCGCTGGAGACGATCGGCCTCAATGCGCAACTCATCGATCTGCTTGCGGCCAGCACCTGCGCCTTCGAGCGCTGCCTTCTCGCGCTCCCAACGCTCCTCCAGTTCACGCAACTCGCTCTGCCGCTCGGCAAGCGTCTCCCGCAGTTTGGTCAGGCGCTCCACGGAGGCAGCGTCGGACTCCTTCTCAAGAGCCAGCTCCTCCATCTTCATGCGGTCAACGGCCCGCCTGCGCTGATCGATCTCCTCGGGAGAAGACTCGATCTCCATCCGCAGTCGCGCAGCAGCCTCATCAACCAGATCGATCGCCTTGTCGGGCAACTGGCGGCCACTGATGTAGCGATCAGACAGCACTGCGGCGGCCACGAGAGCCTGGTCGGTGATCCTGACTCCGTGATGAGCCTCGTATTTCTCCTGAAGTCCGCGCAGGATGGCCACGGTGTCTTCCACTGATGGCTCACCGACGAAGACCTGCTGGAAGCGCCGCTCAAGGGCGGGGTCCTTCTCAATCCGCTCGCGATATTCGTCAAGGGTGGTAGCACCAATGAGGCGGAGTTCACCCCTGGCCAACATCGGCTTGAGCATGTTGCCCGCATCCATCGCGGAGTCGCCACCAGCGCCGGCCCCGACAACGGTGTGCAACTCATCGATGAAGGTGATGATCCGACCCTCGGAGGCCTGGATCTCCTCCAGCACCGCCTTCAGTCGCTCTTCGAACTCGCCACGATATTTGGCCCCGGCCACCATGGCCGCGAGATCCAGGCTCAGCACACGCCGCTCCTTGAGGGAGTCAGGCACATCACCGGCGACCACTCGCTGAGCCAGGCCCTCAACAACTGCGGTCTTGCCGACTCCGGGCTCACCGATCAAGACCGGGTTGTTCTTCGTACGCCGAGACAGCACCTGCACCACGCGGCGGATCTCGGAGTCACGACCGATCACCGGATCAAGGCGACCTTCCTCAGCGCGAGCAGTGAGATCAACGGCGTATTTTTCCAGGGCCTCGTATTCGGCATCGCCGTCTTGGCTGGTCACGCGCCGCTTGCCACGATGGGCCTCCAAGGCCTCGCGAGCAGCGCTGGCGGTGACTGCCCCGTCGGCCAGCACTCGTTGGGCACTGGACTCGACTTCGGCGAGGGCGAGGAAGAGGTGCTCGGGGGCCACGAATTTGTCGCCGTACTCGTCGATCAGATCCATCGACTTGGCCAACACCCGCGTCAAGGAAGGCGCGGTCGACGGGGTGGAGACGGTCTGCCCACTGAGCGAGGGCAGCGCGGCCAGTGCACGGGAAGTGGCGGCTTGGATGCTCGCTGTGTCTGCTCCGGCCTTGGCCAGGACCTTGGTAACTACGCTCTTGTCTTGGTCAAGCAGGGCCCCCAACAGGTGCAATGGCTCGATCTGCGGATTGTGCTGATTGACGGCAAGCGTGCCTGCCGCATTGATCACTTCGACACTGGTGGAGGTCAACTTCGAGGCATCCATTCCCTATCCCCTTCAGGTGGTGGTTTGCGTATTGGCTGCTATTGACTCAACCGTGACAAAGTTGAGTCCATTCCCCTCAACTTTAAACATTTTGCTCATTGCACCAGACTAGGGGCATGACCAACGATTTCAGGCTTGATCCTGACGCCCCACACCACATGGTGGCTCTCATTCGTCATGCCAAGTCTGACTGGTCTTCGGCCACCGAAGACCGCGAGCGACCGCTGTCCAAACGGGGCCGCAGGCAGGCGACTGAAAGCGGCCAGTGGTTGCGGGAGAACTTCACAGCCCTTGACCTGGCCATCGTGTCGCCAGCAGTGCGGGCGCAAGACACCTGGGATCTGATCAACGCCGAGTTGCGCTGGCCAGTCGAGGAAGAGTCGCTCGACTCGGCATACACCTTCGACGGCCATGACCTGCTCGAGATCATCCAGGACCTAGATGACGCCGTGGCACACGTGGCCATCGTCGGGCACAACCCGGCCATCGAAGACCTGATCACAATCCTGACTGACGATCAGGCGCGGATGCCGACCAGCGCGGTGGCAATCATCTCGATCCGAGGCGAGTGGGAGAGCGCTGGATCAGGCAATGGACGCCTGTTGAGCGCTGGCCGCCCAGCCGACCTGGTCGACTAGCCAACCGGAGCTTTGCGCAGCGGCACGAAGCTCGACTTGTTGTTCCAATAGGGATAAGGCACTTCGCGATAGACCATGCCATTCTTCGAGCCGCTCTGCTCATAGGCCCAGTACTTCGTCATGGTGTCGTCCACCCAGCCAGCAAAGACCGCGGCGTGATAGCCGGGCGCATTCATGATGTCTCCGGGAGCCAAGTCCTCCTTGGCGATCCGCACTGACACGGAGGGCAAGGTGCGAGTCGTGTAACTCGAAGACAGCGCCCAAACCATCGAGACGAAGCCGGAGCAGTCGGTGCGATACCGGCCGTACTGGTTGGTGTAGTACTTGCTCTGGCTATACGGCACTCTGGCATCAAGCCATGACTGAGCCCGCGTCATGGCGTCGGTCAGCGGAGGGCTTGGCACCGACTCGGCATCGTAGGTGAAGGTCTGGCTGGTCGACACCAACCTGCGCAACTTCTTGCGCTTTGCGATCCGCCATCGCGGCGCGACGATCCGATAGGTGGCTGAGCGAGCCACCGGATCGGTCAGCGAGAAGGCGCCAGAAGCGTCGGTCTTGGTGCGAGCCACTTCGCGCCAGTAGCCGCTCCTACGCTGCAAGATGACCGTGCGAGCCACGCTGGTGGTAAGTTGCCCCGAGAAGCTCGCAGCCTGGTTGGCTGTGGGTATGACGCTGAACTGCACCACCCCGCGCCGCGCCGAAGCTGGCCCAGCGATCAACGCATCGGTAGCCACAAACCCAAAGAGGATCATGGCGAAGACGAGCAGACGGCGTGTCGTTGCGCGAATACGGGAGTTAAGCATGATAAAGAACCGTACCCGCGTGACGAGAGTTACGCATCCTTTTTGCGGGATTTGGACCGGTGTTGACCAGCTTTCGGCTTCTCTGGAAGTCAGCAAGTCGTCATGACAGAATAGCTGGAATTATGCCTTCACGAGGACTCGAATGAGCAAAAATCAGACCCACCGCTGGCTGGTTGCTGCGCTGTGCGTGCTGCTCCCCTTCGTTGGCTTGTCATTAGCAGCCACTACTGCCACTGGCGCGCCGCAGCAGTCACTGTCCAAGAAGAAGGCCAACACCAATCGAGCCACCGCAAAATGGTGCCGCGCCAAGGCTGGCAAGTGGGCGAAGGCTCATCCGGCGCAGTACGCCAAGAAGTGCGGCAAGGCGACCCCCAAGCCGCCAACACAGACCACTCCGGCTAGACCCAGCCCCCAACCGCCCAGCCCGCAATCGCCCAGCCCGCAACCGCCCAGCCCAACGGCACCTCTCCCGACGTTGGCCAATCATTGCGGCTCGTTGACCACAGATGGCACTTGGTCACCCGACGCCACTCATCGGCTGACCTGTTCGGTCAAAATCCCCACGGGCAAGACCCTGACCATTGCTGCCGGCACGGTGGTCAAGGCCGACCCAGGCACCTCCATCACTGTTGAAGGCCGGCTGATCGCCAATGGCACAGCCAACAACCCAATCACCTTCACTTCGATGAAGGACAACACCATCGGTGGCAGCACCGGCAATGGCGCCCCCACCACCAGCGACTGGGCTGGCATCACCACCAACCACGCCAACGCAGTGGCTCACCTGGACGGCGTCGTGATCAGGCAGGCAGCGATCGCCCTCAACAACATCTCGGGCTACGACGTGCGCATCCGCGGCGTACTCCGCGCAGATGCGATCGGCGTGCAAGGGTCAGACGACTGGACCGACGCACGTTGGGTCGACTGGGGCGACACCACCTATGGCCCTTCGCCCTCACCATCCAATCTAGGCATCAAACGAACCGGTGCCAGCGTCACCGTGATGCCGTGGATCGGCATGCAAACCCCACCCGTGCCCACCGTCTCGGCCCACCCGCCGCCAAACAATCAGACCTGCACGGATGTCACGATCTACAGCCTGCGCTATTCCGGTGCAGCGCCACAAAACACGCCACCGTCCTTAGTCGACTTTGACTACGGCACTGACGATGCCCGCTGGGATGACGGTCCCGGAGCCACCGTGAAGAGCACCTTCGACGGAATGTCAAATGGCACCGTGAGCACCAAGTTGATCGCGATCCAGTACCCCGCCCTAGGGGTGCCGGAGATGGCACCCTTCGGTAGCTATTCCGACTTCTTGACCAGCTTCTACATGGGTGGCCTGCGTTTGGTTTCTGCCATGCACGGCGAAGCCGCGCGATGCCCCAACACCAAGTTTGTGGCAGTCGGCTATTCACAAGGGGCTGCCGCGATCAGGTTCGGCATGGGCAGACTGGCACCCAATGACCCGTTGATCCCGATGGTCGGCGGCCTGCTGTTGCTTGGCGACCCAGGCAAGCCAGCCAACACCACCGAGCGACTCTTCGCTGGCCACCAAGGGGGCACTGATCTGAAGCCGGCCACCCCCACCAACAGGGCGCGCGCTGGATACTTCTCCGAGGCCTTCCCAGAGCACTACCACTCCCTACCCGGGGACCTTTCGCTGAAGACCTGGAATATCTGCCACGAAGGAGATTTCGTTTGTGCGGCTGGCCCAGGAACGAGATTCTCCGAACACACCGCGTCTGTGTGGCCATTTTGGCCTCCCGTGTATTCCGTGGCGGAGATCCAAGCGTCTGCTTGGCAAATCGGCAACGCCATGGTCAATGGCTATATACCCTAAATACCGGGAGTCGGGCAGGCGCCAGCATGAGCTGTAAGCAGTGCCCTCAAGTAGATGGATCGGAGGGCTGGCATGCGCCAAGGGCGTCGTATAAAACATCCTTCAGCAAGCAGTCAGGCCCTGACCAAGGTCCTCGTCCCACTGATGATCGTCACCATGATTATCGGGCTGGCCATCTGGCTTGTCCTCGGCCGCAACACAACCCCACCGCCGCTGTCGGTGGCAGACAAGTCCGCTGGGATCCATCGGATGCAACCACCCGGTGATGGCGGAGTAGACCCCGTCGACATCAGCATCGACTCCACGGTCGCCAATGTGTGGGTCACCAGCATCGACTCCAGCGGGCTGGCGACTATCGCCCTAACCACTCCCGCAGGCAAGACGAGTGTGCGGCTCACCGAGGGGGAGTCGGCAAACCCGCTCGACCTGAAACTGAAGCTGATCAAGGTGAAGACATCAGGCGCTGGCGCCCCCTATGCAGACCTCCAGATCACAAAATAGGCTGGCTGGTCAGTTCACGGCGCTGCTCAGCGATCCGGATCTCGCCGGCTGATCGTCGTACCCCGTCGCAAGACCGGCAACTTCGAGCGCTGCTCCAGCAGCGCTGAAGTAGCCAAATCAGCCACTTGGCGTAGGTGCTCGATCTCACGGATCAACTCATCATTGCGACCACGCAGGGCCGCAACCGCGTTTTCCAACTCCAAGATCCGGCGTACGCCCTCAAGCCCGATGCCAACGGCCGTCAGATCGGCCACCATCCGCAGAGTCTCGATGTCGTTCAGTGAATAGCGTCGACCGCCGCCACCGGTGCGGCCAGGAGAGACCAAACCAGCCCGGTCATATTGCCGCAGGGTCTGAGGGTGCAGGCCGGTCAACTCCGCGGCCACACTGATCACATAGACCGGCACATTGGGCCCCGGCGGACGAATAGCACCGACACGGGGTCGGCGAGTCGCCATCAGACACCTCCCAGCAATGCTGCCCTCGGGTCTACCGAGCCTACCGCCGCACGGTATCGGCTAACCGCTTCTTTGATCGCCTCATCAGGCGCAGTGTCAACCTGCACCTCGACCGTGACCAAGAGATCGCCATGAGAGCCGTCCTTCTTGGGCGCGCCCTTGCCGCGCACCCTGAAGACTCGGCCATTTGGGGTGCCTTCAGGCAGTCGCAATGTCACCGACGGGCCACCCAAAGTGGGCACCTTGATCTCCGCGCCCAGCACCGCCTCGTCGAAACGCACCGGCACGGTCAGGTGCAGGTTGTCGCCCTTGCGATGGAAGAGACGGTGAGGGGTCACCCGCACCACCACGAAGAGGTCACCCGCGGGGCCGCCATGCTCGCCAGCACCGCCCTTGCCCTTGAGACGGATCCGGGCACCATCCTTGACTCCAGCCGGGATCCGCGCGGTGATCGTACGACGGGCAGTGCCCCGCCCCGACCCATGGCAGGTCGGGCAATTCTCGTCATAAACGAGTTGGCGACCGTGGCACTGTGGACAGGTCTCCGTCATCTGGAAGGCCCCGCCCATGCTGTTGATCACTTGACCGGTGCCATTGCAGGTGCTGCAGACATGCGGCCGAGTGCCCGGCTTGCCGCCGGTGCCTGAACAGGTCGCACAGGCAGCATCTGAACTCAGTCGCAAGCTGATCGTGGAGCCAGCCATCGCGTCTTCGAAAGACAGCGTGGTCTCGGTCTCCAGGTCAGCGCCCTTGGCCGGCCGCGGTCCGCGCTGAGCTCGACCGAAGCCACCGCCACCACGCCCGCCACCGAAAATGTCACCCAACAAGTCACCGATGTCAAAGCCGGCGCCACCATCCCCACCGCCAAAGCCGCCGCCGAATCCACCAGGGAAGCCGCCACCTGCATAGGCCGCGCGGAGTTCGTCGTACTCCTTGCGTTTGGCGGTGTCGCCGACCACGTCGTAGGCCTCGGCGACCTCCTTGAAACGCTCCTCAGCTGCCTTGTCACCCGGATGGGAGTCAGGGTGGTGATCACGCGCCAGTTTGCGATAGGCCTTCTTGATCGCGGCCTGGTCGGCGTCTTTGGCCACCCCAAGAGTCTTGTAGAAGTCTTTGTTGACCCAATCTGCTTTATTCACTGCACCCCTCCTTCCGGCTTCAACTGGTCAGTGCAAGTCACTGTGGGTCGATCACTCTGGGCCAATCACGGTCACCTTCGCGGCCCGGATCACCCGATCATCAACGCGATAGCCGGGCTGAGCCACCACATCGATCTGGGTGACCTCCACGTCGGCAGAGGACCCGTGCATGAGCGCCTCATGCACCTGTGGATCAAACTCATCACCCTTGGCGCCGTACTTGACCAAGCCCAGATCACCCACGATCTTGAGCAATGACTCCGCAACCGCCTTGAATCCGCCCTCAAGCTCACCGGCATCGCGCGCCCGGTCGAGGTCGTCAAGCACCGGCAACAGATTGTTGAGTACGCCGATCACCGCGGTGCTCTTGATCAACTCGCGGTCACGATCGACTCGCCGCTTGTAGTTGACATATTCAGCCTGCAAACGCTGCAGGTCGAGGGTGCGCTCGGCCAGAGCGGCGCGTGCCTGCTCGATGTCGGCATCAGGATAGAGCGGGGCGCCCTCTTCGACCATGTCGCTCTCGACATCATCTAGGTTGATCCCGGCCGCGAAGTTTTCGCTTGGCTGGACCTGGTCACTGACCGACGCCGGCTGCTCGTCTGCTGAGGCCTCTTGCTCGTTGCTCATGTCGTCTCCTTAGCACAGATCTGAGCTGACCGTGGGGAGGCTGACCTCGCCAGCGCTCCCCACCAGTCTGCTCAGCATGGACTCAGTTACCGTCGTCCTTGGCTTCGGGCTCGTCCACGATCTCGGCATCAACCACGTCTTCGTCACCCGCAGCGGCCTCTTCGCCAGCAGCGCCAGCCTCGCCGGCTTCTTCGGCTGAGGCTGCGTAGAGCGCTGCACCCATCTTCTGGCTCGACTCACCCAGCTTGGTGATCGCGGCATTGAAGGCATCCTTGTCGGTATCTTCAGCCTCGAGCAGCTTCTTGAGCTCATCGATGTCGGCTTGGACCTCGGCCTTGAGCTCATCGCTGAGCTTGTCGTCGTTTTCGGTCACAAACTTCTCAGTCGAGTAGACCAAGGAGTCAGCCTGGTTGCGAGCCTCAATGGTCTCGCGACGCTTGGCGTCTTCTTCGGCGTACTGCTCGGCGTCACGAACCATCCGGTCAATGTCATCCTTTGACAACGCGCTGCCACCGGAGATCGTCATCGACTGCTCCTTGCCGGTGCCTTGATCCTTGGCCGAGACATGCACGATGCCATCGGCATCGATGTCGAAGGTGACCTCGATCTTGGGTACGCCGCGTGGCGCGGGCGGCAGACCGGTCAACTCAAAGTTGCCCAGGGGCTGGTTTTGAGCCCACATCTGACGCTCACCTTGAGCGACCTTGATCTCGACTGAAGGCTGGTTGTCATCAGCGGTGGTGAAGATCTCTGAACGCTTCGTCGGGATCGTGGTGTTGCGCTCGATCAAGGTGGTCATCACACCACCCTTGGTCTCGATGCCCAAGCTCAGCGGGGTCACATCGAGGAGCAAGACATCCTTGACTTCTCCCTTGAGCACGCCTGCCTGCAGCGCGGCACCAACGGCGACCACCTCATCTGGGTTGACCCCCTTGTTGGGCTCCTTGCCGCCAGTGAGCTCACGCACGACATCGGTCACCGCAGGCATCCGGGTAGAGCCACCCACGAGCACGACATGGTCGATCTTGGAGACGTCGATGCCGGCGTCCTTGATCACATTCTTGAATGGCGCCTTCGTGCGCTCCAGCAGATCTGCGGTGAGCTTTTGGAACTCAGCGCGGGTCAACTTCTCCTCAAAGTGCAGCGGCCCCGACTCACCGTGAGTGATATAGGGAAGGTGCACAGTGGTCTCGCTCGAGCTGGACAGCTCGACCTTTGCCTTCTCCGCGGCCTCCTGGAGACGCTGCAAGGCGATCTTGTCCTGCCCCAGATCAACACCGTTGTTGTCTTTGAACTTCTTGACCATCCAGTCAACGATGCGTTGATCCCAGTCGTCACCACCAAGATGGTTGTCGCCACTGGTGGCCTTAACCTCAACGACACCATCACCGATCTCGAGAAGAGACACATCAAAGGTGCCGCCACCGAGATCGAAGACCAAGATGGTCTGCTCGGCTTCACCCTTGTCGAGGCCATAGGCCAGGGCGGCAGCGGTCGGCTCGTTGACGATCCGGCTGACATTGAGACCAGCGATCTCGCCGGCCTCCTTGGTTGCCTGGCGCTGGGCGTCAGAGAAGTACGCCGGCACCGTGATCACTGCATCGGTGACCGTCTCGCCAAGGTAGGCCTCGGCATCACGCTTGAGCTTTTGCAGCACAAAGGCACTGATCTGTTGGGGAGTGAAATCCTTGGAGTCGATGTCGACCGACCAGTCAGTGCCCATGTGGCGCTTGACCGACCGGATCGTGCGGTCAACGTTGGTGACCGCTTGACGCTTGGCCACTTCGCCGACCAAGACCTCGCCTGACTTGGCGAAGGCCACGACCGATGGGGTGGTGCGGGCGCCTTCTGCGTTTGCGATAACGGTGGGTTCGCCACCTTCGAGGACGGCTACGACGGAGTTCGTCGTACCTAGGTCAATGCCGACCGCTCGTGCCATGTGTTTCAACCTCCAGTGAGTGTCGACTCGGGTGTCGAGTCGGCGTTGCTTCATGCCCTGCCTGCGGGCTTTGCCAAGTGTGCCTCTTCAAGCGCACCTAAACAAGTTTGTTGAGTCCTCTGCACTCAACTTTCCTGCTCACTGAGTCTCAACCGGGGTCGAGAGAGATCCATTCCCTCGGATCAGATGTTTTTTTCTGCGACAGGCAGAGACCACTCTGCTGGGCGGCAGTCACTGGATGGTGATCGTGACCGGGCCCGATGCCGTCTGCGTGGCCGGATCGAAGACCCGGAACTGGCTATTGCCCTGGCGTCCGGTCAGGATGTAGGTCGCGAACTCGCCACCCTTGACCGTCGCGGTCGCTGGGAACACCGCCCAGGCCCCGCCTTCTTCGAGGCGCTGGATTTGCAAGACGACGGAGTCTTTGCCCGGATAGGTGCCACTCAAGTTGATCCGCTCCATGGCCCCTGCAATCACGGGAGAGGCGCTCAGCGTAAGGGTGCCGTCGCTGATCGTGGGGCTGGCTGAGGCGGAGTCACTGGGCTCACCCAGGGCACTGGGCGTTACCGAGGTCGAGGGCTGAGGCAAAGCTGTGGTCGGCAACGGCGTGGGCACGTCAACTGGAGCCCGAGCCAAGTCTCCTTCGTCGTTGAGGCCGAGTCCATTGACCACCAAATAGGTCGCGATCGCGATGAAGACCACCAGCCCGGCCAACGCGAGGCCGGCCTTGGTCAGGGCGCTACGCACCTGCTCACGACGAGCCTCCTCGTCTTCGGTCTGGCGCTGTGACATGGCGAGAAGTTTAGCCAGTGCAACAACCAACTCGACATGACTGCCCACAAATGCTTCCATGAGCAAGTGGCGGCGACCTATGCACAGATGCTCAAGTTGCCCGCCGTACGCCGGATGCTGGCCCTCAGCCTGCTCGGCCGGATCCCGATGGCCGCCGTCAGCGTCGTCCTGGTAGTGCATGTGACGCAACATCTGGGCCACAACTACGCCATGGCCGGAGTATTGGTTGCCGCCGAGACCACAGCCGCTGCAGTTGGCTCTCCTTGGCGTGGCCGCCGACTCGATCAGGTTGGCTTGCGAGCCAGTGTGCTGCCCTCAATCGTGGTCATGGGCATCGCGTGGTCAATCGCCCCGTGGGTGAGCTATTGGCCACTGGTGATCTGCGCATCAATCGGGGCGCTGATGATGATCCCGACCTATTCAGTTGTGCGTCAGGTGTTGATCGACGCGGTACCAGAGCGTGATCGCAAGGGTGTCTTGGCCCTCGATTCGATCACCACCGAGATCGCCTTCATGGCCGGCCCGATCCTGGGCATCTGGCTGGCCACGAGCATCGACACCCGGGTGGCCTTGCTCGCCGTACAAGCATTATTCGTTGCCGGTGGACTATTGCTGTGGATCGACAATCCGCCCTTGGGGCAAACCGATCACGATCGTGTAAACCGGCAACCCCTGCGCACTTGGGTCTCACCTGCCTTCGTTGGCGTCTTGATCGTGTGCTTCGCAGCCGTCTTCGTGCTCATGGCCGGAGACATCGCCACGATCTCGGCGCTACGCGAGATGGGTCATCCCAAGTTGGCCGGCCTGATCTTGGCGAGTTGGGCCTTTGGCTCAATGATCGGTGCGGCCGCCTATGGCATTGCCCATCGCCCGATCCCCAGCTATTGGCTCTTGCTTGGCCTTGGCCTGACCACCATCCCCGTTGCCATGGCCACCAATCCCGCCCAGCTCACGATCATATTGTTTGTCTCAGGCTTCATGTGCGGCCCCACGATCAGCGCCACCATCGAAGACCTCTCCCATGTAGTGCCTCTTGCCGTGCGGGGAGAGGCGATGGGCTGGCATGGCTCCGCGCTCATGGTCGGAGCCGCGGCTGGCGGACCAGTGATCGGATTGGCCGTGGATCACTCAGGCTGGGCCAGCGGATTTCTTGTGGCTGGGCTTGGCGGCGTGATCATTGCCCTTGCCGTGCTGATCCTCTCCAACCTCCGGAGGCGAGCCCGCAACTCCATGCCCGCGTGATCAGACTGGCTTCGTGGCGTCTTCAGGGAAGTGGCAGGCCACCTGATGCTTGGGCGCCAGCGTCTCCAAGGGAGGTACGACGGTCTTGCAGATCTCTTGCGCCTTCCAGCAGCGGGTGTGGAAATGGCAGCCCGTGGGCGGGTTGATCGGGCTGGGCACATCGCCCTGCAGCCGGATGCGTTCGCGGTTTTCGCGACGCGTGGTGTCCGGCACCGGCACCGCCGATAGCATCGCCTTGGTGTAGGGATGGCGCGGGTTTTCATAAACGTCATCGCGCTCACCCAACTCCACGATCCGGCCCAAATACATCACCGCGACCCGGTCGGAGACATGGCGCACCACTGAGAGGTCGTGGGCAATCATCACGTAAGTCAAGTTGAGCTCGTCTTGGAGATCTTCCAAGAGGTTGACCACTTGGGCCTGGATCGATACGTCAAGCGCCGAGACAGGCTCATCAGCCACGATCAGCTTCGGTTTGAGTGCCAAAGTGCGGGCAATCCCGATGCGTTGGCGCTGCCCACCGGAAAACTCATGTGGATAACGGTTGTAGTGCTCTGGGTTGAGGCCGACGAGTTCTAAGAGCCCCTGCACGGCCTTCTTGCGACCGCCCTCTGGCTCCACACCTTGCAGCCTGAAGGGGGCACCAACGATCTTCCCGACCGTATGGCGCGGGTTGAGCGAGGAATAGGGATCCTGGAAGATCATCTGAAGGTCGCGCCTGATCTTGCGCATCTTGCCGTCAGAGAGATGGGTGATGTCGCGGCCGTCGAAAGTGATCTTGCCTGCGGTCGGCTCCAACAACCTGGTGATCAAGCGGGCCGTGGTGCTCTTGCCGCAGCCCGACTCACCGACCAGTGACAGGGTCTCGCCGCGGCGTACGAAGAAGTCGACATCGTCGACCGCATGCACGGTTTGGCGTTTGGCGAACATGCCCGCGCTACGCACCGGAAATTGCTTCACCAAGCCCTCTACCACGAGCAAGTTGTCACCGTCATCGGCCGCGCGATCAGAGGTCTTGGCAGCGGGCTGGTCCATTGAAGCTGTCATTTCACCCTCGGTGCGATCTCGTCAGTCCAAATTTGTTGGCGCTCACTGGGCGGGAGGTGGCAGGCAATCTGATGATCTTCACCCAGTAGCTCCGGCCGCTCACGCACACAGCGCTCGCCGACTCTCTCCTTGAAGTCACAACGTGGGTTGAAAGCACAACCGGAGGGCAACTGGATCAAGCTAGGCGGAGTGCCCTTGATCGGCAACAACCGCTCGGTGGGCGGCTTGTCAAATCTCGGCATCGAACCGAGCAGACCCCAGGTGTAGGGGTGCTCGGGGTGATTGAAAACCTGATCGGCGGTGCCGTACTCCGCACATCGCCCGGCGTACATCACCATGATGTCATCGGCCAGCTCCGCAACCACTCCAAGATCATGGGTGATCATCAGCACGGCGGAGTTGAACTCCTTTTGCAGATCTCTGATCAGGTCGAGGATCTGTGCTTGCACGGTGACATCGAGCGCGGTGGTGGGCTCGTCGGCAATCAACAGATCCGGGTCACAGCTGAGTGCCATCGCGATCATGGCTCGCTGCCGCATGCCACCAGAGAACTGATGTGGATAGGCATCGATGCGTTTGCTCGGCTCGGGGATCCCAACCCGGTCGAGCATGTCGATGGCATGCTGGCGCGCTTGCTTCTTGGAGACTTTGTTATGGATCCGGTAGGCCTCAATGATCTGGTCGCCCACCGTGTAGAAGGGGTGCAGAGCCGAGAGTGGGTCTTGGAATATCATCGCCATCTTTTGACCCCGAAGTTGACGGATCGCATCAATCGGCTTGCCGACGATCTCTTCGTCACCAATCTTGATCGACCCTTCGATCTTGGCATTCTTGGCGGTGTGCAGGCCCATGATCGACATGCTCGTGACCGACTTGCCCGATCCTGATTCGCCCACGATGCCCAGGGTCTTGCCCCTCTCGATCGAGAAAGAGACCCCATCAACGCTCTTGACCAATCCGTCGTCGGTGGTGAAGTGGACCCTGAGGTCTCGTACGTCGAGATATGGGCCTTCACCGGTGCCGGCGGGCTTGGTTGATTCGGTGGCAATAGTGGTCATCGAGTACGCACCCTGGGGTCGAGGACGAGATAAACCAAATCGACGATCAAGTTGCAGATCGCGACAAAGACAGCAGTGATCAGCACGACGGCGATCACTTTGGGCAGGTCATTGCTCTTGGTGCCCTGCAAGGCCATCTGTCCAAGACCCGGCAACGAGAAGGCGGTCTCGGTGAGCACCGCGCCGCCGATCAAAAGGCCGAAATCAAGGCCGAAGATGGTCACGATCGGAGTCAATGCAGAGCGCAGGCCGTGTTTAACCACGACGGTCCGCTCCGGCAATCCCTTAGCCCGCGCCGTACGGATGTAATCCTCGCTCATGGTCTCCAACATGCCGGCACGAGTCAGGCGCGCATATTGGGCCGAGAACAGCAGCGCCAAAGTGATCCATGGCAACAGCAGGTCGTAAGCCCACTTGATCGGATTTTCAGTTATCGGGGTATAGCTGCCGCCCGGAGCCGTCCACCCGAGTTGATAGGAGAAGATCGCCAAAGACACCAAGCCGGTCCAAAAGATCGGCAGCGAAACCCCGGCTAGGGCGACCGTCATGGCGGCGCGATCAAAGAGTGAACCCCGCTTGAGTGCCGAGATCACCCCCACGGTCACGCCGAAGCTGACCCAGATCACTGCTGCCCCCACCGCCAAGGAGAGCGTAACCGGGAATCTCTGTTTGACCTCGGGCATGATCGGTGAATAGGTGCGATAGGAATAGCCAAGACATGGTGCACTGCATTTTTCTTCGCCAGCACCGGTGTCGATCGTCTTACCGGCCACCAGGCCGCTGACCCAGTCCCAGTACTGCACATGCAAGGGCTTGTCGAAGCCCAGTTTCTTGACCGTGGCTTGGATCGTGTTTGGGTCTACGCTCTTGCCGACATAACGCACGGCCATGGACTCTGGGGTGGCGCCGGCTAGTCGGGGCATCAGGAAGAAGATCGCGAAGGTGACCATCGAGATCACCACCAAGACTCCCGCCGCTCCCAGCAACCGTCTGAAGATATAACCCAACACTTGCTTCGAAGCGGTGGTCGGCCCTGCTCACGCGGGACCGACCACCTACTCCTTCACCAACCTTTCGTGTTCAACAGGTCACAACCAATCGAACGCAAGCCGACTACTTGGCACCCATTGCGGTGTAGTCGTAGTAGCCATAGGCCTCGTTCACGAACACGTTGGTGGTGTTCTTTGACCGCAGCAACACGGACCTGGCGTAGATACCCGGGTAGACATAGGCCGAGTCAGAAACCAGCTTGTCGATCTCGCCCCAAATCTGGTTGCGATTGTCGACATTGGTGTCTGGGATTGCCTTGTCGAGCAACTTGTCGACCTCTGGGATCCGCACCGAAATATTCGATGAGCCACCCTGAGGTTTGATCACCCGTGAATCCACGATTTGTGACAAGAAGCCAAAGCCGTCGTTCCAGTCAGCACCCCACCCGTTGGCACACAGGCCGACATTGTTGGTGACGACATAGCCCGGATTACCACACTGCTCGGAGAAGTAGGTGCCATCAGGCATCGCCTGCGGAGTCACCTTGATCCCGACCTTGCCCAGCGCCTGCTGGAATGCCTCGGCCACTGCCTTCTCCTTGGGTCGCTCACTGCGATAGCCCATGTTGATCGAGAAGCCATCGGGCTTGCCGCACTTCTTCAGGGCTTCCTTGGCCTTGTCAGGCTGACCCGTCGGGTTGGCCTTGATGCCCCAAGGATCGGACTCGACATATCCAGGGATCATTGGCGGCAACAACCCGCCAGCGATCTCACCACCGGCGTACTTGCCGCCGTAGGCGTTCTGGAAGGAGGTCGCATCCATGCCGTAGATGATGGCCTTGCGGCACTCGATATTGTCCAGCGGCTTGACCGTGCCCGGGATCGAGGTGTACCACGTGCGGGCCAAGGTCGGGTTGTCGGCACGATCTTGAAGGTCACGCGTGTTCAACACCTTTGACAACGCCGCGGGCTGCACACCCGTACCAGCAATATCGACATCAAGCGTGCCAGCGATGATCTGGTTGTCGACATCATCGGCCTGCATGTTGAGCTTGACCGTCATCTTGTCGGGCAGGGCTCGACGGATGTCATCCGTGGACTTGTCCCACTGGTCATTGCGCACCAAAGTGAAGCCTGAGGCTGGGTTGTAGTTGCCCTCAAACTTGTAGGGTCCAGACGAGATCACGTGGTCTTTGTATTTGATGCCGGTGTCCTTGGCAGCCGGCACTGGCGCCGTCTGCGGGAGTTGGGCCAAATAGTCAAAGCCACCGAAGGGCTGCTTGAGGTGGAAGACGATCGTCTGATCATCGGGAGTCTCAATCGCCGAGCTCACGTCGGCATCCTTTTGCTTGTAGGGGCCCTTGTAGTCAGCCGGCCAGTTGAGCATGTCGCCGAAGTAGGTCGGGCCTTGCTTCAAGACATCAGTGGCCATCGTCCGCTTCACGGCATAGGCAATATCCTTCGATGTGATCGCACTGCCGTCTTCAAACTTCAAACCGCTCTTGAGCTTGTAGGTCCAGGTCTTGCCGCCCTCTGAAGAGACACCGAGGTCTTCGGCCAAATCTGGCACCAACTCATTGCCGGCCTTGCCGGGCTCGGTCTTGAAGGTAACCAAGGTGCGCGCATAGTTGCGCAGCATGTCCCAGGAATAGCCGTAGTAGGTGTCACCGGGGTCAACCGAGTCACCCCACTCACCACCAAGTCCAAACTTGATCGTGCCGCCAGCCTTGTCTGACGGGTCAGCAATGTGCCCCACGGCAGCATTGCTCAGTTTGGGTTCTGAGCCACTCCCGCCTGATTTGTTGGCGCCCGAGCCGCATGCTGCAGTGACGCCAAGCGCGGCGACTGCAACCACTGCAACCAACGCCTTAGTGCGTGTGATGCGCATCCTCTTACCTTCCTTCTCTAGGCCGCCCACTCGAGTCGAGTAGACGGTTGGATCATTGGCCGTCAATGGCCCTTGGGATCGAATGCATCTCGCAATCCATCCCCAAACAAGTTGAATGCCAACACGGTCAAGAAGATCGCCATGCCAGGCCAAAACATGAAATGCGGCTGGGTGTAAATCGTGACCGCGTCAGCCAGCATCCCGCCCCAGCTCGCTGTTGGCGGGGGCACACCAACACCGAGGAAGGAAAGTGCGGCCTCAAACAAAATATTGGTCGGGATGATCAGGGTCGAATAGACCAAGATCGGCGCCATTAGATTGGGCAACAGCTCCGAAAACAAGATGTAGGGGCGCTTGGCTCCCAAGGATCTGGCCGCATCGATATATTCGCGCTCGCGCAAGGCCATGGCCTGACCTCGCACTATGCGCCCGATATAGGGCCAGTTGAAAAAGCCGATGATGGCCACCAAGGTGACTAGACGCAGGGGCAAGCCTGACAGGCCGAAGGCCTCCTGAGGCATCACGCCTGCGAGCGCGAGCGCGAAGACGAGCAAGGGGAAGGCCAAGAACATGTCCATCAGCCGGCTGAGGAAGGCGTCAACCCAACCACCGAAGAAGCCGGCGATGATGCCGACAGTAGTACCGATCGTGACCGAGACCGCAGTGGCCAACATAGCGATCAATAGTGAGATCCGGGTGCCGTAGACGACCCTGCTGAAGATGTCGCGGCCGTGAGGGATGTCAAGACCCATCGGGTGTTGCCAGCTCATGCCGCCAAAGAAGCCATAGGGGATGCCGCCGAGGCTCATGTCGAGCATGTCTTCGTGAAACTCGTTGGGTGGCCCGCCGGTGATCTTGGTGATCAAGGGCGCAAAGATCGCGACGAGGACCAGGATGATGATGAAACAACCGCCAGCGATCGCGACCTTGTCTCGGCGCAATCGTCGCCAAGCGATCTGACTTAGCGAGCGACCCTTGATCGCTTCTTGGCTGGCGCCCTCCAAAACCGCGGACTGCGGGTCAGAACCGTGGATTTCAGTGCCCGGATCGAAAGTGCTCAAGGACCTACTTCTCCTCCACTCAGCCGGACCTTACGGGCCTACTCAATGCCCATGAACGCCGTTGGTCAAGGATGACTAACGGCCGTTGCCGAATCGTGACTTAGCAATCGCCCAAGCGCCGTCGACGACTCAGCCGAGGTATGCCTTGAGATGTTGACCCGTCAAGGTATCGGCTGCAGCTACGAGTGCGCGAGGTGTGCCCTCGAAGACAACCTCGCCCCCGTCATGGCCAGCACCTGGACCCAAGTCGATGATCCAGTCTGCGTGAGCCATCACCGCTTGGTGATGCTCAACCACGATCACCGATTTGCCAGCGTCCACAAGCTGATCGAGCAGACGCAGGAGGTTGTCGACATCGGCTAGATGGAGGCCAGTCGTCGGCTCGTCGAGCACCAAGACTCCACCACTGTCACCAAGGTGCATTGCCAACTTCAAGCGTTGCCGCTCTCCACCAGACAAGGTGTTGAGAGACTGTCCGAGCCTGAGATAACCCAGCCCAACGTCACTGAGTCGCTGCAAGATCTTGACCGCGGCCGGGACAGCAGCCTCACCAGTTGAGAAGAAGCTCAGGGCCGCGGCCACCGGCAGGTCCAAGACCTCTGCGATGTTGAGGCCGCCAAATCGAAAGTCCAAGACGGCTGCCTTGAAGCGCGATCCGCCACACTCCTCGCAGAGGCTCGAAACGGTCTCCATGAATCCAAGCTCGGTGAAGACCAAGCCCGCACCATTGCAGGTCTCGCAGGCACCTTCAGAGTTGGCGCTGAACAATGCAGGCTTTACTCCATGGGCTTTAGCGAAGACCTTGCGGATTGGCTCCAGCAGCCCGGTGTACGTCCCAGGGTTGCTGCGGCGTGACCCGATGATCGAAGACTGGTCGATCGACACGACATCTGGGCGATCATCGAGCTCACCATGGATCAGTGAACTCTTACCGGAGCCAGCAACTCCCGTGACCGCCACCAACACCCCCTTCGGGATGTCCACATCGATATCCCGAAGATTGTTAGTGCTGGCTCCCCTGATCGCCAAGACACCGTCCGACGGGCGTACTTGTGCCTTTAGTGACGCCCGATGGGCGAGATAACGCCCGGTCAAGGAGTCCGACTCACGAAGTTGGGCCACCGTGCCTTCAAAGCACACTTCCCCACCGGCGTCGCCTGCAAGTGGCCCGAGGTCGACCACATGGTCTGCGATCGCGATCGTCTCCGGCTTGTGCTCAACGACGAGCACAGTGTTTCCTTTGTTGCGCAACTCAAGGAGAAGTTGATTCATCCGGTCGATGTCATGAGGATGCAGCCCTATGGTGGGCTCATCGAAGACATAAGTCACGTCAGTCAATGCCGAGCCCAAGTGCCTGATCATCTTGGCGCGTTGGGCCTCACCTCCAGACAACGTTCCAGCGGGGCGATCCAATGACAAATAGCCCAAGCCAATCGTCACGAATGCATCAAAGAGATGCAGCAGTGCCTCCCGCAGGGGCGCAACCGAGGGGGCATCTAAATCGCGGACCCAGTCGGCCAAGTCGGTGATCTGCATTGCCGTGAGCTCCGCTATTGAGCGCCCGGCAATCTTTGCTGACCTGGCTGCCTCATTTAGGCGAGTACCCCCACATGCAGCACAGGGGCCAAAGACCGCGGCACGCTCCACGAATGCCTTGATATGCGGCTGCAGAGACTCGGGGTCCTTGTTGAACATCGATTTGCGGATCTTGGGGATCAATCCCTCTGTGGTCACGTTGATCTTATCGACCTTGACCTTGCGTGGTTCACCGTACAAAAGCTCATCGCGCTGCGCCTTGGTCAGTTTGCTGATCGGCCGATCACCTGGCACCAGCACCTTGTAGCGCGCCACCAGCCAGCCGTCCACGGTGTACCCCGGGACCAAGATGGCTCCGTCTTCCAAGGACTTGGACTCGTCGATGATCGCGCTCAGATCCAGCGCCGAGACTGTGCCCAGGCCTTCACATTCGGGACACATGCCCCCTAGATAGACCTGACCCTTCACGGTGGTTCGCTCCACTCGACCCCCCGCACGCTCGGTGCTCATCGCACCACTGGCCTTGCGGGTCGGCACGTTGAATGAAAACGCCGTCGGCGGACCGACATAAGGATCGCCAATCCTGCTGAACAGGGTGCGCAACATGGCGTGGGCATCAGTGACCGTGCCGACTGTGGAGCGCGCGTTAGCCCCCATACGCTCCTGGTCGACGATGATCGCCGTCGTCAGCCCCGACAGGCTGTCCACATCGGGGCGGCTCAACGTGGGCATAAATCCTTGAAGGAAAGCACCATAGGTTTCGTTGATCATCCGCTGTGACTCAGCAGCAATCGTGGCGAAGACCAAAGACGACTTGCCAGATCCTGACAAGCCAGTGAACACACTGAGTCGCCGCTTGGGGATGGAGAGACTAATGTTCTTGAGGTTGTTTTCTCTGGCTCCACGCACTTCGATCGTGTCGTGACTGTCAGCCAAGGTGCTCTCGCGATTGTGCGAACTCATCACGCCTCCAGTTAGCGGATCAGGCAGGGTCAAGGATGACCACGGGGATGATCCGGTCGGTCCAGGCCTGGTAGGTGTCATAGTCGGCATACAACTCCACCAACTTGGGCCAGAGCACCGCCCGCTCTTCAGGGTCAGCTACCCGAGCGGTGACCGGCCAACGCTCCTTGTCGATCTGCACCTGGGCCTGCGGGTTGGCTACCAGGTTCAAGTACCACTGTGGGTTGTTAGGCAGCCCTGCCTGCGAAGCAACCAAGACCACCCGCTCACCATCACGCAGGAAGACCAAAGGAGTGCTACGGACCTGACCGGTCTTGCGGCCAGTGTGCTCGACAAGACAGATCTTGACTGGCTTGCGGAAAGCAACGCCCATCCGCCAGTGGCTAGCCAATCGCCCGCCGCTCTTGCGATAGAGCCAGACATTGGCCTTCGACATCACTTTCAAGATGGTGATGGTCGATGGGCTGTCCAAACCCTTGGGTTTGTTGTTGGGATCCATCAACGACTCCAGATCAACTCATCAATCATCTTCTCCGAACGCCAGCCCTCCGGCGTACGCACCAAATCGTGGTGGTAGTAGCCGCCAACCTCCAAGATGACCTCGGTGCCGTCTGACGACTTGGCCACCATCGGGTTGATGAAATATGCCGTCGCCTGGGCCCGATCTCCGTCAAGAGTGACCGCAATCTGGCCGATCACATGCTGCCAACGCTCGAAGCCCTCCATGCTCTTGATGAACTCAGTCACTTCGACCAAGGTGCCGATCGGGCCGCCCGCGCTGGAATAGTCAATGACCGCATCTTCGGTGAAGACCGCGTTCAAGGCGCCCCAATCGGCTGTATCGACAGCGCGGGTATAGGCAGTGATCACGTCTGTGATCGCAATCCGATCGGCCACTTGAGCTAAGTCCACTGGCACTCCCTTTGCATGACTTGCTTTGGCATTCAGTCGTGGCGACTGAGCCGCTCCAGCATCCGGTTATAGGCGGCTAGGGCTTCGTCGTCATCATCGATGCTGCCATCCCCGTCACGAGATTGATAGCTCTCCCCGCCTGACTCCAGATGGTCGGTGAAGGCCGCCGTGCGGGCCCCCTCCAGCCACTTGCCAAAAACTGCTTCCTTGCGCGGATTGGCCACGATCTTGAACATCAAGATGAGGGCGAAGAGCATCATTAGCCCATCGCCCACACCCCACATCATCGAGCCGCCGTAGTAGAGGTCCTTCATCGCCGGAGTCGCCCAGTCGGGCCGCATCGCCATGTACATGGGGAAGACATTCACAGTCGATTGCATCAAGACGATGCCCACGATCGTGTCAGGCATCATGCCGACCATCATCAGCCCGATCAGACCCGGAGTCGGGAAGCGCCAGGCAAGCGGCTCATCGCCGACCAAGGGGGTGAAGAAGATCCAGCCAGAGACCAAATAGAGCAACTGCTCCAAGAGCATCAGCCGCTCATCCATGGCCATGTCATCCATGAACCCGGTCAGGTGAGTGCCAACGATGACGACGGTGTAGATGACGAAGGCCACGACCGGATGGAAGAGCCACCCGATTGGACTGCGCTTGCCCATCACGACATCAAAGCGTGCTTGGCCTTGGGTTGAGAGATTGGCGCGGATCAGCCTCAGCGGGCTGCCCCAAACCAAGAAGACCGGGATCACCATGATCAGCATCAGATGCTCGGTCATGTGCATCCAGAACAAGGCCATTGCGTAGGCATCGATGCCTGAGGACATCGTGTAAAGGAGCAAGGCCACGCCGACAACCCACATCACCAGGCGCCAAACCGACAAGGGCTCTGCACGGCGACGCGCTCGGGCCCAGAAGAGGGCGTACAGGCCAATCAGAACCAGCGCCGTGATCGTCCAACCGAGGCGAAACTGCCAAGTGGACATGAACGACGCCCAAGACAACGGATCAAGAGTCGGACCATGGTGCACCTGATGATCCTCCCACTTCACGGCCAACCGAGTCCCCCTGGCCCTAGCCGAAATCTAGAACGGGTTCTAGTCTTGCCCAATGCGCTTTACCTACGCCGAGGCAATGACCCAGGCCAACTACTACGCCCCATTGGCCCAAGCGGCCGAGACTGCTGGCTATACCTCCATGACGGTGGCCGACTCCCTGATTTATCCACGAGAGTCAGACTCCACCTATCCCTACACCGACACCGGCGATCGAGAGTTCTTGGAAGACAAAGAGTTCATCGAGACCATGACCTTGGTGAGCTGGCTTGCCGCCAAGACCACCACTTTGCGTTTCACCCCATTCGTGCTCAAACTCCCAGTGCGCCCACCTGTTTTGGTCGCCAAGCAGGCCTCCTCGGTGGCCTTCTTGTCAGACAACCGACTCGGTCTCGGGATCGGCCTGTCCCCTTGGCCCGAAGACTTCGTGGCGATGGGCGTGCCGTGGGCAAGGCGCGGCAAGCGGATGGACGAGTGCATCGACATCGTGCGAGGCCTGACCAGCGGGGAGTTCTTCGAATACGACGGGGAGTTCTTCAAGATCCAGTCGATGAAGCAGACCCCAGCCCCCACCAAGAAGATCCCCTTGCTCGTCGGGGGCCACTCCGACGCGGCGCTGAAGCGCGCCGTACTCCGAGGTGACGGCTGGATGCATGCCGGCGGCGACGGCGAAGAGCTTGATCGCCTATTGGCTCGCCTCGCCGAGATCCGCAAGGCCGAAGGCGACACCCGAGATGACTTCGAAGTGCACGCCATCTCCTATGACGCCTATACCCCAGACGGCGTGAAAGCCATGGAAGAAAAGGGCATCACCGATGCGATCGTGGGCTTCAGGGTCCCCTATATCAAGGGCCCTGACACTGAGCCTTTGCAAAAGAAGATCGATCACCTCAACTCCTTCGCCGACAGCGTGATCTCGAAGGTGTCTTGATGACGGCAGCCGACTCAAACCCCCCGGCAGCCATCACCAAGCCCTTCACCGACGCCATTGCCGAAGCCGAGCGTCTGATCCGAGGCGCCGACTTCATCACCAGCGAGACCGATCTCGACGAAGGCCTCGACTATCTAGCCGGTCGGATCCGCGCCTCCCTACAACTGGCCTTCGACCACGATCTGGATCGCCCCATCCTGATCAACTCCACCCACCAGTTCGCCCGGCAAGGACTCGACAACCCCGACGCGATCTACTTCCACGCCTATCTGCGCGATGACGCGTCGTACGTCGTGACCGGAAGGCGCGGCACCACTGCCGATCTTTCCTTCCAGGTGATGAGTGGCAACTACTCCGCCGATGCCACTCCCGGAAGCCAGGCCGCCTTCGATGACCGTGGCTTCATGATCGAGCCTGACGGCAGCTTCACGATCTGGTTCGTTCCCGAGTCAGACTCCCGGGTGGGCCAGCCCAATGTCTTTGCCCTACGATCGGGCGCCAAGAACCTCATCATCCGCGAGGTGTACGACGATTGGGTCGCCGAAGAGCGTGGGCAATTGTGGATCCAACGCGTCGGCGCCGAAGGCCAACCGGCTGATCCCCCGAGCTATGACCGGTTGGCTCGCAAATATGAAGTAGCCGGCAAGCTGCTCACCGGGTCTATCCAGACTTGGTTTGCCTTCCCACACTTCTTCACCTACAAGGAGCAGGTCAACACCTTGACCACACCCAAGTCGACTCCGGGAGGTCTGGCCAGCCAGTTCAGCTCGATCGGCCACTACCAACTTGGTGATCACGAGGCCATGGTGGTGACCGTGCCTCGCTGTTTGGAAGGGAGCTATCAAGCCATCCAGATCGGCTCAGACTGGTATGCCTCGACCGACTATGAGACCCACCAAAGCTCCCTGACCGGAGCCCAGAGCCAACTCGACCCTGACGGCCACTATCGCTACGTGATCTCAAATCGCAATCCAGGCGTGGCCAACTGGCTTGAGGTGATGGACCACCGTCACGGCGTGATCATGCTGCGTTGGCAACGACTCAGCCGCGAGTTGACCGAAGCAGACGGGCCCAAAGTGGTCGTCTGCGAACTCGATGATCTGGCCACCCATCTCCCCCACTACGCTCACAATCAAGTCACTGCCGAGCAATACGCCGAGCGCATTGCTGCCCGGCAGCTCGGGGTGGCCAAGAGGATGCTGTCATGACAAATCTGCTGCAAGACAAGGTGATCGTGCTCTCCGGCGTCGGCCCTGGGCTGGGTCGCGCGCTGGGCACGCAAGCCGCTGCCATGGGGGCTGACCTCGTCTTGGTCTCACGCACCCAGGAGCGCCTGGAGAAGATGGCCGCTGAAGTGCGTGCTCTAGGACGTCGTGCCCTGGTTTGCCCCACCGACATCAACGACGGGCAGGCCTGTCAAGAGTTGGTCGCGGCCGCACTGGCCGAGTTCGGCCAGGTCGACTGCTTGATCAACAATGCCTTCGCAATCCCCCCGATGGAGCCACTGACCACGATCGATGAGGCCGCGCTGCGGGCCTCCTTCGACACCAATGCCTTCGCCCCACTACGCCTCTCCCGCCTGTTCAGCGATGCCTTGTCAAAGTCGCAGGGCTCGATCATCATGATCAACTCCGCCGTACTGCGTCACTCCCAGCCGGAGTTTGGCGGCTACAAACTCAGCAAGGGCACCCTGGTGCACCTCGCCTCGGCTTTGGCCACGGAGTTGGGAGCACGTGGCATCAGAGTCAACTCGGTGGCACCGAGCTGGATCTATGAAGACGTCAACAAGGCCTATTTCGACTGGATGGCCTCCGAGCGCGGCATCACACACCAGGAGATCTACGCCGAGATCGCCGACAAGACCGATCTCAAGCGACTGGCCACGCCTGAGGAGGTTGCCCGAGCCACGCTGTTCTTGGCTTCAGACTTGGCCTCCGCAGTGAGCGGCGTGACCCTTGATGTCAGTTGCGGAGAATTTCATGGCTACTGAGCAACGCACTCGAGATGACCTGGGCAGTTACGCCGATATCGCCGCGGCCGCCGTACGCTCCACCGGGCTGTCTGACTTCGGTGGCAGCAGCCATGAAGAGGGCTTCGCCATCCTCTGTGAAGACATGGCCGCAAGCATGAAGCTCACCCCGGCTGGCAATTACATGTATCGGCAGATGATCAAGAGCGCACTGACCGCGAGACTGATCGCCCAGAGCGCCCTCAACGAGCACCCGCAGGCTGCCGGGGTGCAGATCACTCGCCCGCTCTTCGTGACCGGCCTGCCCCGCACCGGCACCACCGCCCTGCACCGGCTACTCACCGCCGACCCGGCGACCCAGGGGCTCGAGCTGTGGCTGACCGATGTGCCCATGCCCAGGCCTCCCCGCGAAACTTGGGCCGACAACCCGATCTATGTCGGCCTCAATCAGTTGTACGCCGCACACCACGACACCGACGCTGAGCTTGCCGGCATCCACTTCATGGAGGCAGCCTCGGTCGAGGAATGTTGGCGACTATTGCAGCAGCAGGGCAAGTCGCTGTCCTTCACCTCACTGGCCGACCTCCCGCGCTATGCGCAATGGCTGTGGGAGTCAGATTGGACAGACGCCTATCAGCGCCACAAGCAATGCCTGCAGTTGATCGGGCTCAATGACCAAGACAAGCGTTGGGTGCTGAAGAACCCCTCCCATCTGGCTGCGCTCGATGCGATCATGGCGGTTTATCCAGACGCCCTGATCGTCCGGACCCATCGTGACCCGGTGGTAGCCCTAGCCTCGGCCTGCTCCCTGTCTGCACATGCCACCAAGGGTTGGTCGACCAACTTCACCGGCGCCACAATCGGTCGCACCCAACTGGCGATGCTCAGTGAAGAAGTACGCCGTTTCGACGCTGCTCGTGGCAACTATCCAGCCGCGCAGTTCTATGACGTCGACTATCACGACCTGGTGGCCGACCCTGTGGGCACGGTGGAGGGCATCTACCAGCACTTCGGCCTCGACTTCAACGAGGCAGCGGCAAGTGGAGTACGAGCCGACTACGAAGCCTCACAATCTGGCAAACGAGCACCCAAACATGCCTACGATCTGGCCGACTATGGCCTCACCGAAGATCAGATCAGGGCCACCTTCACCTGATACTCAACTGCGGTCGCTGACCTTAACGATGCCGGTCATCACCGGCAGATAAGCACTGCCATCGGGGCCGAGGTAGACGGCTGAATGATGTTGGGTGAATTGCGGGCCCGAGCCCAGCCGTACTCGATATGCCACCCGACCGCTGCTGACCTCAACGGCGGTGAAATACCAAGCATCGATCCCTGCCCAAGAGTGTGGCTTGGTGACGAAATAGGCCAAGCCTGTCACCAATGAGACCTTCGGGGCGGCCGATGGTGCGGACAGTTCGTCATTGGTCCACTTCACTTCACAATGACCGTCGGCGAGGTCGACCCTGGCCACCCCCGGAGTGGTGGTGCGTCCGAGCAGAGTGCGCCATGGGCCGGAATAGCCCGCGTTATTGGTCACCAACACCCCATTGCCCACCACTGCCATCGGCGTGCTGGTGGCCCCTCGACCCGACTCGAAGACGGGTGCCGAGCAGACCTCCCTGCCATCACTGGCTCGCAAGAAGACGACGTGCAGGCGATCACTCTCGTGGTCGGCGAAGCCGATCTCCCCAGTAGGCAGCACCACAAGAGCGCTTGGGGCGGCAGCCGAGACTCCGCCAACTCGCTCCGCTGCACCCTTGGGCAATAGATGTCGCCAACCGATCTCGATCGCCCTGTTGCCCGTGAACTTGGTCGCCTTGAGTTGATAGATGTAATGCGTGGTCGCCGTATAGACAGCGCCACTTGCGTCGGCCGTCAACTCCGCCAAGGAGGCCCCTGCCAATTGTCGCGATGACACCCGCCCGGTCTCTTGATCCACGGAGCCCACCTTGCCCTTGTGGGTCAAGAACCAGATCCGCCCCGACCAATCGGGCAGGGCCGAGAGCAAACAATCTCGAGCTGCAATTACGGCGCGCAGATCGAAGGTGCGGTCATCTTTGAAACCACCTGAGGTGGTCAGTCTGTGGAGCTTGCGATCAGCGGTCGCCAAGACCACCCGGTCATGGTTGTCGAGATAGAAGTTGGCGCCCGTGCACGCATTTGCAAAGGGATTCACCCCACCATTTGGGCGATCTGGCAATTTCCACGAGTCCTGCACCCTTAGCGACTTCGGATCCAAAGACACCAAATGCGCACCCAACGCAGACACACATGTGGCGAGCAATCCACCGTCGCGGGCAATGGAGATCCGACCACATTGCCGCGCACCATAGGTGGTGGACTCAACCACGGGCTGCTCGCCCAGCGGCCCCGACCAGGGCACCGTATTGGTCGCACCAGCGTCGGCATTGCGCGGAGTATGGCCCGGGCCGGCCAAACTCGGATTAGCCTCGACTGCGATCCTGATCGGCCGTGCTTGAGCAGGCCTGCCGACATAGTCAGCACCTACCAACACTCCGGGGCCTGAGATGATCGGGAATCTTCCACTTGGCGCAACAAGAATCGCCAAGACTCCGATCACGAGCGCCAGAGTCGTGACGAGTGCGAGTCGACCTTTGAAGCGGGGCGCAAGAAATCCTCGGACCCGCTCACTGAAAAGCGAGACAAAGCTAAACAACAGCACCCAAGGCCCGAGCAACCAAAAGGCCACCAAGATGGCGAGACCCACAGCCCAACGGGCCTTGGACGAGCCAGTGGCAAAGATGGCCATCGCCAAATGCTAGGCGATGCGCCCTAGGGAACTAGCCCTCTACAGAGCGATTCGCCTTGAGCGCCTTGACACCCCAGGTGCCCAACACCCCGGCGATAATCACATTGACGACAATCAGCACAGTATGAGCCACGAAGTACGACGTGGGGCGCGCTTCTTCAGTGTCGATCAGGGCCTTGGTGAATCGCGCATAAGTGAGCACATTCCATACGGCAATGGCAATCAGGGTCAGCGCATGCTTCTTCTCAAACTTCACCTCGCGAAGCCTACGGCGCCAAGGGCCGACCAACTCACCCACCCATGGGCAGCCGGCCTCACGAGCGCTAGCGTGGTTGTCATGAGCAAGTCTGTATTGGTAACTGGCGCTGCCACCGGCATCGGCCGAGCCATCGCCTTGAAGTTCGCCGCCAATGGTTATCGCGTGGGGGCCTTCGACGTCGATGACGTCGGCCTAGCCACCTTGATTGACGAAGCTCATGACGCGGCAGACATCGTGACTGGCCACATGGATGTCCGATCGGCCGCCGATTGGCAGCAGGCGCTGGACACCTTCGTCGGTGACGATGGACTCGACATCTTGATCAACAACGCTGGGATCCTCCAGAGTGGGCAGTTTGCGCAGATCCCCCTGGCAGACCAGACCCGCACTGTCGAGGTCAATGTGATCGGGGTGATCACCGGATGCCACACCGCCCATCCCTATCTCAAGCAGGCCAGCGGTCAAGTGATCAACCTGTGTTCAGCCTCCGCGGTCTATGGGCAACCAGAGTTGGCCACCTATTCGGCGACGAAATTCGCCGTACGTGGTTTGAGTGAAGCCCTTGATCTGGAATGGGCACCCGATGGCATCCGGGTCAGTGCTCTTTGGCCGCTGTTCGTCAAGACCAACATGACCGATGACATGGACATCGGCACCACCCGTGCTCTTGGGATCAAACTGACTGCTGATGATGTCGCCGAGGCCGCTTGGGAGCTCGCGCACGCGACCCGACAATTGTCACCACATCATGGTGTCGGGATCCAGTCTCAGATCTCAATGGCAGCAGCAAACCTGGCGCCTGCTTCGCTGACCAGGTTGATCAACAAGTACTTGGCGAGCCGCTAGCCCTGCTCCTGAGGGTTGGCTTCACCCTTGGGTCTGACTCCACGCAACCATTCGAACGCCGCGACCATCAACGCCCCCACCGTGCAGCCCAAGGTGTTGGCCACAACATCACCAAACTCTGCAGAGCGGTCGATCAAGAAGACACCTTGATAGATCTCCACTCCAGCAGATGCCAGCAGCGCAATGACTGTGACATCTCGCCAGTTGAGTCGGGGCGCAACCAGTGGCACCAATATCCCAACGGGGATGAACATCAACAAGTTGAGCGCAAACTCCACCCGTTTTCCGCCGACCAACGATGGTGAGCCGAATAGCGAAGCCAGCGCCTCCTGCGCACGACTGACCACATCTTCAGGCAAGGCAGGCGAAGGATTGAGCAGGATGAATGCCAAGCTCAGTGAATAGAGCGCCAGCAGTGTCGCCGCCAAGAAGCGCCCACGAGATCGCCTGTGTTGACTGCTCACTGGCCCCCACTGTCTGGATCTTCAGTGGCCAACTCCCTGATCGCCAGGGTCACGAAGCAAGTCGACGCCTTGGGTAGGTCATCACGACAACTCATCAACAGATCTGGGCCAGGCACCGTGTCCACCAGCACTTCGTAGGCCGTGCCATCAACGTCGATCGCCACCCGGCCCCGCTCATGAGACAACACCGTGACACCGGTGAGACGGTCATGACCCAGGTGACGCCGCAACTCGATCTCGGCATATTGCACTTCGGCAGACAGTCCGCCGTGCCCCCGAAGATGGTCGAGCACTAGCCGCCCCTCGTCGAGTGCTTTGATTGCGGCCACTGCCGAGTCGGGGTCGAGGTTGCCATAGAACCAGCCCTGTGGGCAGGCCACCACATTGCCAGCGAATCGGTGTCCGCCCAGGTGTGAGACCTCCCAGGTGCGAGCAGGCCATTCCTCATGAAGTGCCTTGTAGATGGGTCTGCCGATCTCAGCACAACAGCGGTCGCGCTTGCTATGGGTACACACGAGCAAGAGTGGCTGCGCTACGGGCCATGGCGGAGCTGCGCCCGCGCAGAGCGCGGGCAGATCAAGGGCCAGCAAGTCTGCATCGCTCGCGTGATCCAGACCCCATACCCGCCCCTGCTGGAGTTGTACGACGTACGCCGCCCTGGCTGCGGCGTCCTTGGATCGCCCGCGCAGTAGAAAGGTCTCCACACCAGGCTGCGCCAAGTGCACCTTCAGCCCTTCAGAGAGTCGGCTCAACCCGATCGCATCACGTGGCCAAGGACCCTCCTGTTGCACCAACACCAGCGCCTTCGCTTCGCGTGCTGTGCCGGCCAACTGGGCGTCTTGCTCACGGGCCAGCCGTGAGCAGCGCACCTCATTGGGATCCACGCCCGTGACTCTAGAGCACCTTGGACAAGAACTTCTGGGTGCGTTCGTGCTGGGGATTGGTCAGCACCTCGGTGGGATCGCCTTCTTCGACGATGACGCCGCCGTCCATGAAAACCAGCCGATCACCAACCTCGCGGGCAAAGCCCATCTCATGAGTCACGACCATCATGGTCATGCCTTCGGCGGCGAGATTGCGCATCACATCGAGCACATCACCCACCAGCTCCGGGTCTAGGGCGGAGGTGGGCTCGTCAAAGAGCATCATGTCGGGGTCCATTGACAAGGCCCTAGCGATCGCGACGCGCTGTTGTTGGCCACCAGAGAGGTGAGCCGGATAGGCATCTGCCTTCTCGGCGAGACCGACCTTCTCCAGGTTGGCCATTGCGATCTTCTTGGCCTCCGCTCCCGAACGCTTCTTGACCCGTTGTTGAGCAATGGTCAAGTTGCGCATCACGGTCATGTGCGGAAAGAGGTTGAACTGCTGGAAGACCATCCCGATCCGAGAGCGGACTTGGTCGAGGTCGGTCTCCTCGTCGCAGATGTCGACCCCTTCGACCAGGACGGTGCCTGAGGTGGGCTCTTCGAGGCGGTTCACGCAGCGCAGCAGGGTCGACTTGCCCGAGCCTGAAGGCCCGATCACGCAGACGACTTGACCTTCATTGACATAGAAGTCGACCCCGCGAAGCACGTCATTGTCGCCGAAGGACTTGCACAGGCCACGCACCTCAATGGCACGGCCCGACTTGCCCTGCGGCGGTGGCTGTTCTGCGGTCACTGTTTGGGTCATCGCGATTTTCCTTGCCTACGCTCCAGCCAAGCCACAAGTTGGGTCAATGGCAAGGTGATCACCAAATACATCACTGCTGCCATCAGCAAGGGGGTGCCGCTGGCAGTCTCAACCAAGCCATCGCGGGCTACGGCGAGGAGCTCTCGCGAGCCGGCCGCTGCGCCCACTGCGGTGATTAGCGAGGTGTCCTTGAGCAGCAAGACGAATTCGTTGGTCAGCGGCGGGATCACAACCCTGATGGCTTGGGGGATCGTGATCGAAAACATTGTGCGTGCCGAACTCATCCCCAACGATCGAGCCGCCTCCTCTTGCCCCTTGGGCACTGCTTGGATGCCAGCGCGCAGGGTCTCGGCCATGTACGCCGCAGACACGACCACCAGGGCAGCCACGGCGCCGCCAGCGGCACCGGCTGGGAATCGATAGTTGAAGGCAATCGGCACCACCAGCACAAAGCCTATGATCACCAACAGTGCCGGGAGTCCACGGAAAAACTCGATATAGGTAGTGGCCAGCCATCGGTATGGGCCAACCGGCGAAAGCTTCATCAACGCCAGCACCAAAGCCAAGGCGAGTCCTCCGATAAAGGACACGACCGTGTAGATGACAGTGTTTTTGGCGCCGACC
>WBZM01000480.1_pt1 | contig 55798 bp, 49 predicted proteins | sample 5204271 | NCBI WGS metagenome assembly WBZM01 (sample SAMN12344346, study PRJNA552823) | activated sludge metagenome | biome: Activated sludge suspended growth; feature: Nitrification reactor; material: Wastewater; isolation source: activated sludge from nitrification reactor of wastewater... | reverse complement strand
CGAATCTCTCACAAACCGTCGGGTTCCAGCAACTGATAGTACACCTGCCCTGCACGCCCGTTGCGGATCACGCGGCGCGAGTCTAGCCGTTCGACGGGGAACTCGGCTTCGACATAGATCAAGGCTTCGGCATCCAGCACGGCACCGAGCAAGGGTTCCACTCGCGCCAGCCAGTCCTGCCGGTAGGGCGGATCGAGGAACAGTATGTCGTAGCGCTGCGCCTGCGGACTCGCGGCGTCGCGCAGGAACTGCAGCGCATCGGCGCGCCGCAGCTCGACGTTGCGCGCATCGAGTTTCGCCGCATTCGCCTTGAGCTGGGCCAGCGCCTTCGGGTCACGCTCGACCAGCGTCACCCTCGCCGCGCCGCGTGACGCGGCCTCGAAGCCGAGCGCGCCGGTACCGGCGAAGAGATCCAGGCAACGCTTGCCGGCGAGGTCCTGGCCAAGCCAGTTGAACAGCGTTTCGCGCACCCGGTCCGGCGTCGGCCGCAGGCCCGGCACGTCGGCCACGTCGAGCAGGCGGCTGCGCCAGGTGCCGCCGACGATGCGGATGCGGCTCAACAGTCACACTTCCGAGAGGCGCATGGATGCTTGCGCTTCAGGCATGCAACCCAGAACAGCGCACGAACTGGCGCTGTTCGGCATGGGACGTCGCAGAGCGAGCATTCATGAGCCTTCCAGGCCGACGACAGACCCAGGTCAGGCACCGCCACCGACGACCACGGTCACCATGCCGTCCGGCCTGACGCGCCGCGCGAAGGCATCGCGCACCTGTTGCGCGGTGACCTTCTCGATCTGCTTCGGATACTGGTCGAGGTAATCGAGCGGCAACTGGTAAAAACCGATCACCGCGACCTGGTCGAGGATCTTGCGGTTGCTGTCCAGGCGCAGCACGAAGCCGTCGGTGATGTTCTGCTTGGCGCCCTTGAGCTCGTCCTCGGTCGGCCCCTGCTTCAGGAAGGCCTCGAGCGTCTCCCGCGCCACCTTGAGCGCGTCGTCCGCCTGCTCGTTCTTGGTCTGCAGACCGATCTGGAACGGCCCTTCGACCTGCTGCGGCTGGAAGTAGCTATACACGCTGTAGGCGTAACCGCGCTTTTCGCGCACTTCCTTCATCAGGCGCGAGACAAAGCCGCCGCCGCCGAGTACGTAATTGCCGACCACCAGCGGATAGAAATCCGCATCGCCGCGCTTCAACACCGGCAGGCCGATCTGGATATGGCTCTGCTGCGACGGATGGCTGACGCGGATCACCTCCGACTTCGGCGCGTCGGGTGCGGCGATCTTCGCCGCGTTGTCCGACTTCGGCAGCGCCTCGGTCATTTGTTGCGCGATGCGCTCGGCATCGGCACGCGACAGGTCGCCGACGATGGACACCACCGCACGCGACGCGCTGAAGAAGCTGCGATGGAAGCTCGCCACGTCCTCGCGCGTGATGCGGCCGACCGATTCGACTGTTGCCGTCATGCCATACGGATGCGCCGGATAGAGCCCTTTCGCGAACTTCTTGGCCGCGATCGATGCCGGCTGCGTTTCCGACTCCTTGATCGCCGCGATGGTGCGGCCCTTCTCGCGCTCGAACACCGCCTGCGGGAAGGTCGGCTGCGCGAGCAGCAGGCGCAGCAAATCGAGCGAGGCATCGCGTTCCTTGGCGCTCGACAGCGTGCGCAGCGACACGCCGGAACGGTCGAGGTCGGTGTGGCCGCCGAGCTGCGCGCCGGTGTCGACCTGCTTCTCGGCAATCGCATCCTCGTCGAGATTGCCGGCGCCGGCGTCGAGCAGGCCGCGCGTGAATGCCGCGAGACCCGCCTTGTCCGCCGGATCGTAGGCCGAGCCGGCCGCAAAATCGATCGACAGGTCGACGATCGGCAAGTCGTGACTTTCGACGAAGTAGACGCGTGCGCCCGAAGGCGCGCTCCAGGTCTGGATGTTCACCCCGGCGTGTGCGAGGCCGGCGGCGGCGAATGCGAGCAAGAGGATCAGAAAACGCTTCATGTCGGGAGGCTCAATTGGTGTGGCGCATGCCGGGCACGGCACTGCGCGGCTTCTTGTCGGCGACCGGCTGCGGGTCGAGCGTGGCGACGGTCAGCGTGTCGTCCTTCAGGTATTTCTTCGCGACCTCCTGCACCTCGGCCGGTGTCACGCTGCGCAACTGCTCGATCGTGCGGTCGATCGAGCGCCAGCCCAGGCCCACCACCTCGCTCTGCCCGATCTCCATCGCCTGCGCGAACAGCGAATCGCGCTTGTAGGTCTGCGAGGCGACGAGCTGCGTCTTGACGCGCTCGAGTTCCTGCTGCGAAACCCCCTCGTTCTGGATGCGCGCGATCTCGGCGCGCAACGCCTGCTCCAGATCCGCCATGCTCTTGCCGGGTGCCGGCGTGCCGTCGAGCAGGAAGGTGGCCTCGCCGCGCACCGTGCCGTCGTAGCCGGCGCCGGCCTGCTGCGCCACCTGCGAACCGCGCACCAGATTCTTCGAGAAGCGTGCCGCCGCATGGCCGTCGAGCACGCCGGCGAGTATCTCGAGCGCATAGGGCTCGCGGTCTTTCTCGACATCGTTCAACTTCGGTGCCTTCCAGGCCATCACCATGTAGGGCAGTTCCGCCGGCGCCTTGACGGTGACGCGCTTGATGCCGGCCTGCTCCGGTTCGAGCTGGGGTTTGCGTACCGGCAGCGATTCGTGCTTCCTGTTCTTGCCGTATGTCTCGGCAGCGAGCTTGAACACCTCCTGGTGCGACACGTCGCCAACGATGACAAGCGTCGCGTTGTTCGGCGCGTACCAGCGGTGGTACCAGTCGCGCGCGTCGGACGCCGTCATGTTCTCGAGGTCGTTCATCCAGCCGACGATCGGGCGACGGTAGGGATGCGCCTGGAACGAGGTCGACATCAGCGACTCATAGACCAGCGCCTGCGGCTTGTCGTCGGTGCGCAGCCGGCGCTCTTCCATGACGACCTTGATCTCCTTGGAGAATTCCTCATCCGAGACGATCAGGTTCTCCATCCGGTCGGACTCGAGCTTCATCATCTCGGGCAGCGCGCGCTTGGGCACCTGCTGGAAATAGGCCGTGTAGTCGTGGCTGGTGAAGGCATTGTCACGCCCGCCGGCGCGCGCCACGCGCTGGTTGAATTCGCCCGGTTTAAGGTTCTTCGTGCCCTTGAACATCATGTGTTCGAGCACGTGCGCCACGCCTGAGGTGCCGTCGACCTCGTCGATCGCACCAACCTTGTACCAGACCATATGCACCACGGATGGCGCGCGGCGATCTTCCTTGACGATCACGCGCATGCCGTTGGGCAGCATCGTCTCGAACGGATTGGCGTGCGCGGGCAGCGCGAACGCGGTCGCAAGCGCCAGGCCCGCCATCAGCTTTGGTTTCATGGTGCTCCGTGAAAATGAAAGTCGGTTCTCGTCCCGGGCGAAAAACTCGTACGGGAAATCCCGTCTGGTAAAATTCGCCCCCGTGGATGCCCGGCGGCGGGCATCTTAAGCCGGAATCATGGTTCCGTGTCGCATCATCCCCCCGTTCCGAAGCATTCTGACCACCCGTGAGCATTTTTGGTTTCCTGAAGAAATCCGGCAGCAAGGACAACGAGGCACCGGCAGACGAAGCCGGCGCCCCGGCCGAGGCGCCCGTCGCCGCAGCGGCGCCTGCCGCACCGGAAGAAAAGCGCAGTTCCTGGAAGGACCGCCTCAAGGCCGGCCTCGCGCGCACGCGCGCCGCGCTGAACACGCCGGTCGGCGACCTGTTCCGGCGCACGAAGATCGACGAGGCCCTGTTCGAGGAACTCGAATCGACGCTGCTGATGGCCGATTGCGGCGTCGACGCGACGCAGTTCCTGATCGCCGAGCTGCGCGCACGCGTCAAGCGCGACAAGCTCGAAACCGGGGAGCAGTTGCGCCGCGCCCTGGCCGAGGTGCTGACCGCACTGCTCGCGCCGCTAGAAAAGCCGCTCGATCTCGACAGCGCGAAGCCCTTCATCATCATGATTGCGGGCGTCAACGGCTCGGGCAAGACCACCTCGATCGGCAAGCTCGCCCGCCACTTCCAGAAGCAGGGCAAGAGCGTACTGCTGGCTGCCGGCGACACCTTCCGCGCCGCGGCGCGAGAACAACTCGTCGAATGGGGCCGGCGCAACGACGTCACGGTGATCGCCCAGGACGGCGGCGACCCGGCCGCGGTGATCTTTGACGCGATCCAGGCCGCCAAGGCACGCAGCATCGACGTCGTGCTGGCCGACACTGCAGGGCGGCTGCCGACGCAGCTGCACCTGATGGACGAAATCGCCAAGGTGCGCCGCGTGATCGCCAAGGCGGACCCGAGCGGGCCGCACGAGGTGGTGCTGGTGCTCGACGCCAACATCGGGCAGAACGCCCTGGCCCAGGTCAAGGCCTTCGACGCCGCGGCGGGCGTGTCGGGCCTCATCGTGACCAAGCTCGACGGCACCGCCAAAGGCGGCGTGCTCGCCGCCATCGCGCGGCAGCAGCCCAAGGCGCTGCGCTTCATCGGCGTCGGCGAGGGCATCGACGACCTGCAGCCGTTCAAGGCGGCGGAATTCGTCGCTGCGCTGCTCGACCTCGACGACCCCGTGGCATCTTGAACCCGACGAATCCGACGGCGCGCGGTCCGGCGCGCCCATGACTTCCGCATGATCCGTTTCGAGCAGGTCGCCAAGCGCTATTCCGGCGGTCACGACGCCCTCGCCGGCGTGTCGCTGACCATCGCAAAGGGCGAGTTCGCCCTCCTCGTCGGCCATTCGGGCGCCGGCAAGAGCACCTTGATCCGCATGGTGCCGGTGCTGGAACGGCCGAGCGCCGGCCGCGTGACCGTCAATGATGTCGACGTCGGCACCCTCAAGCGCGCGGCCATCCCGTACTTCCGGCGCACGCTCGGCCTCGTGCTGCAGGAGCAGTCGCTGCTCGTCGACCGCAACGCCTTCGACAATGTCATGCTCCCGCTGGCGATCGCCGGCCATCCGGCGAAGGACGCGGCAAAGCGAGTCCATGCTGCGCTGGAGCGCGTCGGCCTCGCCGGGCGCAGCAAGGAAATGCCGCCCGGCCTCTCGGGCGGCGAGCAGCAGCGCCTCGCCATCGCGCGCGCCATCGTGAACAAGCCCTCGATCCTGATCGCCGACGAACCCACGGCGTTTCTCGACCTCGACTATGCACGCGAGATCGCCGCGCTGTTCCGCTCGTTCAACGAGGTCGGCGTCACCGTGATCATCGCCACCCACGACACCGGCGTGTTCGCCGCCTACCAGCCGCGGCGCATCGAACTGGCCGCCGGGAAGCTTGTGCAATGAGCGGCGCAACGAGCTGGTTTGCGCAGCAGGGCCAGGCGATCTCTCGTGCGCTGGGCCGCCTCGCCGGTTCGCCGGTGAGCACGCTGCTCTCGGCGCTGGTGATCGGCATCGCGCTGGCGCTGCCGGCCGGCGGACAGGTGCTGCTGGGCAGCTTTCTCGGCCTGGCGCGCGACGTGTCGGGCACGCCGCAGATCAGCCTGTTCATGACGCTCGACGCCACGCGCGCGGAAGCGGGTGAAATCGAGGCACGACTCAAGGCCCATGCCGACATCGCGAAGCTGAGCTTCGTCTCGCGCGAATCGGCCGCCGCGCGGCTGCGCGGCTCGGAAGGCCTCGCCGAGGTGCTCGACTCTCTCCCGCGCAACCCCTTCCCGGACGCTTTCATCGCCACGCCGAAAGGCGACGACCCGCAGTTGTTCGAACGCCTGCAGGCCGAGTTCCAGAAGCTGCCCAAGGTCGAGCACGTGCAGCTCGATTCGGCCTGGGTCAAGCGCCTCGCCGCGCTGGCGAACATCGGCCGCACCGCCATCGGGCTGCTCGCCGCACTGCTCGGCACGGCGCTGGTCGTCGTCACCTTCAACACCATCCGACTGCAGATCCTGATGCAGAAGGACGAGATCGGCGTATCCCGCCTGCTCGGCGCGACCGACCGCTACATCCGGCGTCCCTTCTACTGGTTCGGCGCCTTGCAGGGCGCTCTCGGCGGCCTGCTCGCCTGGGGCATCGTCGCGGCCAGCGTGTCCCTGCTGCGCCAGCCCGCGCTCGAACTGGCCGGCGCCTACGGGATGGACTTCGCCCTGCGCGGCCCGCAGCCCGACGAAGTTGCCATGCTGGTCGGCTTCGCCGCGCTGCTCGGCTGGCTCGGCGCTGCACTCTCGGTCAGCCGCCACCTCGCGGAAAAGTAACGAATCGTTTCCCGCGTACAGGACAAACCCCTGCGGCGCGACATAGAATTCGTCCTACATAAACGCGGCCGGTCGGCACTCGCCACGGTCACCGAACAAATCCCGCGCGGAGGTCACGGTGTTCTCTTTCTTCTCCCACTCCTCGAAGTCGTGGTCGCACGCCTCGTCGTACAACTGGAACCGATACGACGGATCCAGCAGATACGATCGACATGATCGCGACGACGACCGCAGTTGCTGCGGCAGCTACGACTGGTACGGCTGCAAGCCCCCGGTCGAACCCAAGGTGGTTTCGGTCGGCGACAGCCGCGCGGTCGAAGGCCAGAAGGAAGTCTTCGCGGTCACGCTGTCCGGCAAGGTCGTCTCGAGCCTGAACGTCAGCCTTGCGCTGGGCGACGTCAGCGCCACCGCGGGCCAGGACTACCGCTCCACACTGGAAGTGTCCTTCGACGGCGGCTGCACGTGGAAGGCCGTGGAATGCGGCTCGGTCAAGCTGGGCGCGGGCGTCGACGACTTCCTGGTCCGCGTCGGCACCATCGACGACACCAGGGTCGAAGCGGAAGAAACCTTCACGCTCAAGGCATCGGCCAACGGCGGCAGCGATTGCGGCACCGGCGTGATCGTGGACAACGACAAGCCGGTCGTCGCGCCGAAAGTGCTGTCGGTCGGCGACGCCGCCACCGAGGAGGGTGGCCACGCGGTGTTCACCGTGAAGCTGTCCGAAGCCGGCAACGACGCCACGGCCGTCTCGCTCACGCTCGCCGCGGGCAGCGCAAGCACGGGCGCCGATTATCCCGGCAGCCTGGAAGCCTCCTTCGATGGCGGCGCAAGCTGGGTCGCCGTTTCCGGCGGCAGCGTGTCGGTGCCGGCAGGAAAGGTCGAGTTCCTGGTGCGCGCCGCCACCACCGACGACCTGCTGCTCGAGTCGACCGAAACCTTGACGCTCCGGGCCTCCACCGCAGACAGCAGCGCAACCGGCAGCGGCACGATCCTCGACAATGACGTGGCCCTGCCGGCCTACACGATCTCGAACGACACACGCTTCGAGGGCGAGACGCTGCTGTTCGATCTTGCCTTCGCGAGCACACCGCTCACAGCCGGCGTGATCCGCCTCTCGCTCGCCGACGATACGGCGACAGCAGGCCAGGACTACGCGAACGGCATCGAGGTCTCGCGCGACGGCGGCGGCACCTGGACCACGGTCGAAGGCGGGCTGCTCGACGTGGCTGCCGGCGACAGCGCGTTGCAACTTCGCGTGCAGGCGCTCGACGACTTCGAGCTCGAGCCGCTGGAAGCGCTGACGATCAGTGCGCAACAACTGTCCACCGGGGTGGTGGTGACCGGCATCGGCGAAATCATCGACAACGACACAGCCGTAGCGCGCATGCCGCCCGCCGGTTCGGCGAGCACGCTTCAGGCAGCGGACGTGCTGCAGGACGACAGAGCGCTGATTCCCGATGCCGGCGGCGCGTCGTCTCCGGCGCCGGCAGGCGCCGCCGAGGCCACGGCGGAACTCCTGCTGGGCGCCGATGAACTGGCGCGGCAAATCGCCGCCGCCAAGCCGGTCGAATACGCCTGACGGAACCGCAGGGCAAAAACGGGGGCGCATCCGCGAGGGTGCGCCCCTTTCTATTGATCAGCCCTGGCGCACCAGGTTGAGCAATTGCGCGGTATCGAGCGTGCGCGCCTTCGCCTGCATGTCGGGCAGGTAGCGGCTCTGCAGCCCCTTGGCTTCGCCGAGCATCGAACCGAACGCATCCTGCAGCATCTGCGTCGACAGCGTGCGCCCACCGGCGTAGTAGCGCCGCGCGACATGCCCCAGCGCGTAGGTGCTGGCGAAGCTCATGCCGGAGCTGATGGCCTGCTTGCCGATGCCGCCGAGCAGCCCCCCGCCGACTTTGCCAAGCAGCCCGCCGAGCAGCTTGCGACCGGCCTGTTCGAGATATTGCGAGGTGAGGCCGACGCCCACCGTGGCGAGAAAATCCTTGATGTGCCCCCGGTCGAGTTCGAAACCGTATGACTTGCCGATGCGATACACCAGCTTCATCTGCAGCGGAATGATCGCCATCGTCGCCAGCGATTCCGGCAGCAACTCCAGCGCACCATTGAGGATGGCGGCGTCGAGAATGGTCTTGTCGAGTTCCGCGCCGGTCATGGTGGACGCATAGGCCGCCGGCGCAGCACCTGCGGCGGCGATCGATTCGGCCTGTTCGCTGTAGGCCTGCGCCCGGCCCGCGTCTAGGCCCAGCGTAGCGCGCAGTTCGCCGAGGAAGCTGCGCTCCGCATCCGATTGCGTGCCGTCCGCATCGCAGACGCAAACCGCCATCTCGTAGGCGAGCAGCTTCGCGTCGGCGGATTCGAGTCGGCGCACCGCATCCACAAGGCTGACGCGCTTGAGAAGCACGTCCTGATAGAGCGCCGCAACGTTCGAACCGCCATCGCCGGTCAGGGAATCGGCGATGCGCTTGATCTCCGCACGCTCGCGCTCGTCCTTGCCGCCATCGGCAAAGGCCGCCATCAGGCAAAGTGTCAAAACCGCTTGCTGTTCCGTGGCGTTCATGGCTTTCCCTTTGGTTGATCCGTGCGTTTGGCGCGCGTCGCGCTCACAAGTTCCCGTCCCGGCGCATCCGGCATGCTAATTTCGCAGTTCCAGCATTTCTCAGACCGGCCATGCAACACATTCACGCAATGAAACGAATCCTCGCGCCTTTCGTCGCGAGCATGTGCCTGTTGCTCGCCACGTCGCCCTCATTCGCGGCGAACGAGGCACGCAATCCCGAACAGGGTCTGCTCTGGCGCGTCGAGAAGAAAGGCGTGCCTGCCTGCCATCTGTTCGGCACCATGCACCACGACGACGAACGCGTGACGCAGGTTGCGCCCGCGGTGCAGCGCGCGTTCGACGCGGCCAGAACCTTTGCCGTCGAAATGATCAACGACGGCGAGGCCACCCGCACCTATCAGCGCGCGATGGTGCGCAAGGCACCGCTGCTGTCCGAGCTGGTCGGCGAAGCCGACTGGCCGCGCTACGAAACGCTGCTCGCGCACCACGGCCTGCCGCCCAATGCGCGCGCCCATCTCAAACCGTGGGCGGCGCTGCTGATCCTGGTGCGCCCCGCAGAACCGCCGGGCATCATCCTCGACCACCTGCTGCTCAACGACGCACGCAATCGCGGCAAGAACGTGGTCGCGCTGGAGTCGATCGACGAGCAGATCGCCGCGATGAACGACCTGCCCGACGACACCCAGCTCGCACTGCTGCGCCACGCCGAGGCCAACTACGACCGCATCCAGGAATCGTTCAAGCCGCTGGTGCAGACCTACCTCGCGCGCGACCTGCGCGGCATGTGGCAGATCAACGAGTCCGTCATGGCCGGCGACGATGCCCTTGCCGAGCACAACCGCCGCTTTCTCGACAGCCTGCTGTTCCAGCGCAACACCCGCTTCGCCGAGCGTCTGGTGCCGCTGATCGATCGCGGCAACTGCTTCGCCGCGTTCGGCGCGCTGCACCTGTACGGCAAGCGCGGCGTGCCGGCGCTGCTCGCGGCGCGCGGCTACAAGGTCACGCGACTCTACTGAGCGGACGCGGCCGGCTGCGTGCCGAACTGCAAGCTGGCCAACCGCGCATAGAGCGGACTCGAGGCCATCAGCGCCTCGTGGTTGCCGATCGCCTCGATGCGCCCGCCATCGAGCACGATGATCCGGTCGGCCTTGCGCACCGTCGACAGCCGGTGCGCAATCACCAGCACCGTGCGGTTCTTCGCCGCATTGTCGATCGCCGCCTGCACCTTGCGTTCCGATTCGGAATCGAGCGCACTGGTGGCTTCGTCGAGCAGCAGCAGCGGCGGGTTCTTGAGCAGGGCGCGCGCGATCGCGATGCGCTGGCGCTGCCCGCCCGACAGGCGCACGCCGCGCTCGCCGAGAAAGGTTTCGTAGCCCTGCGGCAGCGCGCGGATGAACTCGTCCGCGTAGGCCTGACGCGCCGCCTCGACCACTTCCGCTTCGCTCGCCTCCGGATTGCCGTAGCGGATGTTGTCGCGCGCATCGGCCGAGAAGATCACCGGGTCCTGCGCGACGATGCCGATGTGGCGGCGCAGGTCGTCCAGGCGCAGCGTGCGGATGTCGCGCCCGTCGAGCAAGATCGCGCCCGACTGCGGGTCGTAGAAGCGCAGCAGCAACTGGAACACGGTGGTCTTGCCGGCGCCGGAAGGGCCGACCAGCGCCACCGTCTCGCCCGGCCGCACCTCGAAGCCGACGCCATCGAGCGCCGCCGTGCCGGGCCGCGACGGATAGTGGAAGGCCACGCGCTCGAAGCGCACATGGCCGTGCGCCTGCGCCAGCGGCGCGGCATCCGGCGCCGACTGCACCACCGGACGCGCGCGATACAGTTCGAGCAGCCGCTCCATCGCCCCCGCCGCGCGCGACAGGTCGCCCCACACCTCGGCCAGCGCACCCAGCGCGCCGGCCGCCATCACCGCGTAGAGCACGAAGGCGCCGAGCGCGCCGCCGCTCATGCGCCCGGCCACCACCTCGCGCGCACCCAGCCACAGCACCAGCACGACGGCGCCGAACACCAGCGCGATGATCGCCACGGTGAGCAGGCTGCGCGCGCGGATGCGCTTCAAGGACACGCCGAACGCGCGTTCCACCCGGTCGCGATAGCGCGACGACTCGATGCCTTCGTGTGTGTACGCCTGCACGGTGGCAATGCCGCCGAGCATTTCGCCGGCCAGCGCGGAGGTGTCGGCGAGGCTGTCCTGGCTGGCGCGCGAGAGCTTGCGCACGCGCCGGCCGAAGATCACCAGCGGCGCGACCACCGCCACCAGCAGCCCGGCGATGTAGGCGGTGAGCTGCGGGCTGGTGATGGTCAGCATGATCAGCCCGCCGATCAGCAGGAACAGGTTGCGCAGCCCCATCGAGAACGAGGTGCCGACCACCGTTTCGACCAGCGTGGTGTCGCCGGTCAGGCGCGAGAGCACTTCGCCGGTCTTCGTCACCTCGAAGAACTCGGGCGACATGCGGATCACGTTGTCGTACACCGCCGCGCGCAGATCGGCGGTGACGCGCTCGCCGAGCCAGCTCACGCTGTAGAAGCGCGCCGCGGTGGCGAAGGCGAGCACCAGCGCGACGCCGAACAGGGCCAGGAAATAGGCGTCGATATGGCCGCGGCTGGCAGTCGAGAAACCAAGGTCGATCAGGTTGCGAAAGGCGATCGGCAGCGTCAGCGTGGCGCAGGCGGCAACCACCAGCGCCAGCAGGGCGCCAACGATGCGCAGCCGGTACGGCCGCAGGAACGGGCCGAGCGCGGCCAGCGGGGAAAGTCGTTCGATCATCGAATCATCGGTCGGCGTCGGGAATGCAGCGATTGAACCACACTCGGCCTGCGCCACCATGACGGGACGAAACGAAAGCCGCAGGCTATCGCCAACATAGCCGGATTCAATTGGCGTTGGCGGCGGTGCGGCGCGATGATGCTCGCACGAGCCTGTCGCTCATGCACCGGCCGCGATGCAGCCCGCGGCCGACGTGCTCTCCAACGCCGCGGGGTTTCCCCTTCCCGCGGCCTGTCGCCGCGAAAGCGCCATGCGCCTTCGCGGCGTTTTCTTCCGTGCCGGCCCGAAAAGCGCATGAACAGGCACATTCGAGCCATGCCATGCCAGGATCCGCACACCACCTGCATCACAGACCGGCACGCCCTGAGAGCGCCTGTCCACGCGCCTTTCAGGCCAGCGGGTCAGGGCGCGTTGTCGTCGGCCGGATCGGGCTTGCGCGGCGGCATGCCCATTACGTAGAGCACCACGCCGCAGCTGGCGAGGAACAGCGTGATGGCGATCATGCTGGCGCTGGCGACGTGGCCGATGCCGAGCGTCGCCAGCGACCATACGAGGATGCCCGCTGCGACCAGCGACAGCACGAAGCTGCCGATCGCCAGTCCATGCACGAGCTTGCGCACCCGGTTGCGCGCCAGCGGCGCGGAGGATGTCGTCGAACTGCTGCCAGGTTGGGTTGTCACGATGCGGCTTTCTGCAGGCGCTTGCTGCGCGCGCGGATGTTGAGAAACTCGACGGCAAGCGAGAATACCATCGCGGAGTAGATGTAGCCCTTGGGCATGTGCACGTCGAAGGCCTCGGCGATCAGCGCGAGGCCGACCATGTTGAGGAAGGCAAGCGCCAGCACCTTGACCGAGGGATGGCGCTGCACGAACTCGCCGATCGGGCGCGCGGCGAACATCATCACGCCGACCGAGGCCACCACTGCGGCGATCATGATCGACAGTTCGTCGACCATGCCGACCGCGGTGATTACCGAATCGAGCGAGAACACGATGTCGATCACCGCGATCTGCGCGATGATGCTCCAGAACAGCGCGGCGCCGGTGCGCCCGCTCGTGCCCGAATCCATCTGCGGCCCCTGCTCCTCCTTCGCCTCGACCTCGATGAAGATCTCGTGCGACGCCTTGTAGAGCAGGAACAGGCCGCCGCCGAACAGGATCAGGTCGCGTCCGCTGATGTCCTGCCCGAAGACGGCGAACAACGCGTCCTTCAGGCCCATCACCCAGCTCAGCGAGGCCAGCAGCGCCAGGCGCGACACCATCGCGAAGCCGAGGCCGAGCCGGCGCGCGCGGTCGCGCACGTCCGCAGGCAGGCGCGAGACGAGGATGCTGATGAAGATGATGTTGTCCACGCCGAGCACGATTTCGAGCGCGGTGAGCATGGCGAAGGCCATCCAGACATTGGGGTCGAGCAGGAATTCCATGGTTATGCTTGTCCTTGGCAGATCGGAACGACGCGACGATGCACCGCGGCGCGCTGCCGCGGCACGCCTGAACTACAGCGGCGGATTCGCCGCAATGCGCTCCCAGAAGCGCGAGAACGAGGTGCAGTACTGCGGCGGATCGTCGAAGAAGCGCGGCAGCGCCTCGCACGACGGCACGCGCCGTGCCAGCCATTCGGCATAGCCGGGGTTGCGCGTCTCGAGTGCCACGCATTGCGCGGCGGCCAGCACCGCATCGAGTTCGGCCGGTTCGCCGAACAGCACGGCGTCGCATGCCTCGCGCATGCGCGCCAGCACGAAGTGCCAGCGCGTCGCCGACCACGGAAAGCGGCGGTGGAACGGCGCCAACAGCACGCCGATGCGCAGGTCGGCATCGCCGGGCGCCGCCAGCGACCACGGATGCACCAGCCGCACGCGCCGCCCGGCGAGCGACGGCAGATCCGCCTGCGGCAGCAGCCCGGCGGGCGGCGCCGCGAACAGCCCTGGCGGCGTCACGCCGGGATGCGTGCCCGGTTCCGCCGGCAACACCTCGCATGAGCGCGCGATGCGCTCGATCTCGTCGTAGCCGCAGTCGATGGCGGTACCGGGGCTGCGCCAGCCCGGCACCTGGCCGGCGTTGCGCGACACGTTGTCGGCATTGAACAGGTAGGGCCGCCCGGTCAGCGTACCGGCCACCCACTGCCATGACAGATGGTTCGGCGCGAGATCGCCATCGAGCAGGTAGCCGTAGCTCCACACGGCACCGGCGCGCCAGTCGACCTTGCGCAGATGGACCACGTAGGAGGCCAGCCACAGCCGCGCGTGGTTGTGCAGGTAGCCGGTTTCGTAGAGCGCGCGCACCGCGGCGTCGATCACCGGCACGCCGGTCGCGCCGCGCAGGATGTCGTCGGGCATCGTGTCGGCGTAAGCCGCATCCGAGATCGGCGGGCGCCGGCTCTCGAAGATGCCGTCGCCGAGGTGGCGCCACACGTGGTGGAAATACTCGCGCCAGCCCAGCTCGGCGACGATGCGGTCCTGCAGGCGCAGGATGTGGCGGCGGCCGAGTTGCGCGACCACCTCGGGCACGTGCACGTAACCGTGGGTGACGTAGGGCGACAGGCGCGTCACCTGGCCGTCGAGCGCGTTGCGCGTGCGCGCATAGGCGCGCGGGTCGATCGCGGCAATGCGCGCCGCAGCGGCCTCGGGCGCCGGCGGAAACAGTTCGAGCGGGTCGGCAGTTTGCATGGGTGGTCTGTCAGGCGGCGCCGCAAAAGGTTCCGTTCGGGAAGCCGCATGTGCGCCGCTGTCGCCGGTCGGTATACTGTGGCAAACCCGAATGATACGTAGGAAGGAGACGCGGATGAAATTCGAAAGCCTCGCGGTACACGCCGGCTACACACCGGAACCGACCACGCATGCGGTGGCCGTGCCGCTCTACCAGACGGTGGCCTACGCATTCGACGACACCCAGCATGGCGCCGACCTGTTCGACCTCAAGGTGCAGGGCAACATCTACACCCGCATCATGAACCCGACGCAGGACGTGCTGGAAAAGCGCCTCGCCGCGCTCGAAGGCGGCATCGCGGCGCTGGCGCTGGCCTCCGGGCAGGCGGCGATCACCTACGCGATCCAGACAATCTGCGAGGCGGGCGACAACTTCATCTCGGCCTCGACGCTCTACGGCGGCACCTACAACCTGTTCGCGCACACCTTCCCGCAGTACGGCATCAACGTGCGCTTTGCCGACTACCGCGATCCGGATGCCTTCGAGAAACTGATCGACGAGCGCACCAAGGCGATCTACTGCGAATCGATCGGCAACCCGCTCGGCAACATCACCGATTTCGCGAAGCTGGCCGAGGTCGCGCACCGCCACGGCGTGCCGCTGATCGTGGACAACACGGTGCCCACGCCCTACCTGTGCCGCCCGATCGAGCATGGCGCCGACATCGTCGTGCAGTCGCTCACCAAGTACCTCGGCGGCCACGGCAACTCGCTCGGCGGCGCGATCATCGACTCGGGCAAGTTCCCGTGGAACAACTATCCGAAGAAATTCCGCCGCCTCAACGAGCCGGATGTGTCGTACCACGGCGTGGTCTACACCGAGGCGCTCGGCGCCGCGGCCTACATCGGCCGCGCGCGCGTGGTGCCCCTGCGCAACATGGGCGCGGCGATCAGCCCGTTCAACGCCTTCATGATCCTGCAGGGCATCGAAACCGTCGCGCTGCGCATGGACCGCATCTGCGACAACACGCTTGCGGTGGCGAAATACCTCAAGGCACACGTCAAGGTCGGCTGGGTCAAGTACGCCGGCCTGCCGGACCACGCGGATTTTCCGCTCGCGCAAAAATACATGGGCGGCCGCGCCAGCGGCATCCTCACCTTCGGCGTCAATGGCGGCGCGGGTGACGCAAAAGCGGCCGGCGCACGCTTCCAGGACGCGCTGAAGATGGTCACGCGCCTCGTCAACATCGGCGACTGCAAGTCGCTCGCCTGCCACCCCGCCACCACCACGCACCGCCAGCTCGGCCCCGACGAGCTGGCCAAGGCCGGCGTCAGCGCGGACATGGTGCGCCTCTCGATCGGCATCGAGCACATCGACGACATCATCGCCGACCTCGACCAGGCACTCGCGGCGGCCTGACCATGCGCGACGACGAACTGATCGAACTCGACGCGCTGCTCGCCTCGCCCGCCTTCCGGAACGAGGCGATGAGCGTGGTCGAACTGCAGGGATTGTTCTGCGCCATTGCCAGTGGACCGGAGAACGTCGAAGAAGAAACCTGGCTGCCCTTCGCGCTCGGCGAGGAACCGCAATACGAAACGCCCGAGCAGGAACAGCGCGTCGCCGAACTGATGCGCCGCTACTATGATGACACCGTCCAGGCCCTGGCCAGCGGCGAACCGCTGCGCCTGGTGCTCGCCAACCAGAGCGACGAGGCGTTGCAGGAGAGCTACGAAGCCTGGGCCGGCGGCTATCTCGACGGCATGGAACTGTCTGAAGACGAGTGGTTCGACTACGCCGAGTCGGACGAGGAAGCCGACTTCCTCGTCACCCACCTGTTTCCGATCGACGTGCTGAGCGGCCTCGCCGCCGAAGAAGCCGAAGACCTCGGCGAAACCTGGCCGCCCGAGGGCACGAGCGAGGACGAGCTTCATGCCGAAGCACAGGCGCAGCTGCCCGAGTCGGCCGTCGCGCTCTACCGCTTCTGGCAGGCCAAGCGCCCGCCGGCAACGATCCGACGCGAAGGCGACAAAATCGGCCGCAACGACCCCTGCCCCTGCGGCAGCGGAAAGAAATACAAGCAGTGCTGCGGGCTGGACGCGTAGCACAGCGCAGCGCGTCGTTGATTCCGGGCTGGCGAAACCGCACTGCAGAGTCATCGCCCGGCGCAATGGCACCCGAATAGCGCCAATGTGCAATCGCTACGTCGCCCCGGATCAGGCCGACATCGAGCGGTTCTGGCATATCGGCCGGCACAACCCGTGGCGCGGCGAGGTCGAAGTTTTTCCGCGCAGCCTCGGCCCCTTCGTCCGGCCCGTGGTCGGCGAGAGCGGCGTCAGCGAACTCATCGTGGGCCAATGGGGCCTGATTCCCTGGTTTGCCAAGACGGCCAAGCTCACCTACGCCACGAACAACGCGCGCTGCGAGGAAATCGCTGCGAAAGCGTCGTACAAGCTGGCCTGGCAACGCGGACAGCGCTGCATCATCCCCGCCGCGTCGTTCGACGAACCGTGCTGGGAGAGCGGCCGAAACGTGTGGTGGCGCTTTCGTCGCCGGGATGGCGCACCCTGGGGACTGGCCGGGCTGTGGAACGCCTGGACGGACAAGGAGACCGGCGAGATCGTCGAGAGCTACACGATGCTGACGATCAATGCCGACGCGCACCCGGTCATGTCGCGCATGCACAAGCCCGATCCGAAGCTTCCGCCTGACCGGCAGGACAAGCGCAGCGTCGTTGCGATCGAAACAGCGCACGTGGAAACCTGGCTGCGCGGGACACGGGACGAGGCATCGAAACTGATGGCGCCGCCCGCGGTCGAGGTGCTCGACGGCAAGCCTGCGGTTGCGTAGCGCAGCCGCAGGTTCCTGCCTGTCCACCCCGGTCCAATGCCGTGCAAATAGCCGCATCGCTGCGCCGCCCCGCGCCATTCGCGGCCTTGGATCGCCGCGCACCCGCGCCACGACCCGCATGGAATGGCGCTCTCCAGCCTGCCAGCGCCAGCATCCCCGCCCCATGCGGCCCGCAGGGCGGGCAGCCTGGAGAGGGGCGAGCCATGCGCCTTTCAGGCTGACATGGCCGGATCGGCCATCCTTGCCCGGCTAAACGGTCGCGCGACCCGGATCGGAAAATTCGCAGCCACGACACCCGCAAACACGCGCCCGGGGATGGCGATGGCCGTTTTCCCGACGAACGGTCGGGCGCGCCCGGGAATCCTTCCGAAAGGGTTCAGGCGAGTCGCGCGCGTATGCGGATGTCGTCGCCGATGCGGCGCAGGTCGAGGATGTCGAGCCTGCGCCTTTGGTCCAGCGATTCGAGCGCGGGCAGGTTGAACAGGCCCTGCGCGGCGTCGCCGATCAGGCAGGGGGCGAGGTAGAGCAGCAGTTCGTCGACGCAGTCTTCGCGCAGCAGCGAGCCGTTGAGCTTGAGGCCGGCTTCGGCGTGCACTTCGTTGATGCCGCGGCGCGCGAGTTCGCCGAACAGCGCCGGGAGTTCGACCTTGCCGGCGGCGTTGGGCAGCACGAGGAGTTCGGCGCCGCGTGCGCGCAGCGCGGCGGCACGTGCGGCATCTTCGCTTGCACAGGCGATCAGCACCGGGGCGCCATTCCGAGCGCCATCGAGGATGCGCGCAGACGGCGGCGTTTCGAGGCGCGAATCGACGACCACGCGCAGCGGCTGGCGCGGGGTGTCCACGTCGCGCACCGTGAGCTGCGGATCGTCGTCGCGCACGGTGCCGATGCCGGTGAGGATCGCGCAGGCGCGTGCGCGCCAGGCATGGCCGTCGCGCCGCGCATCCGGCCCGGTGATCCACTGGCTGGTGCCGTTGTCGAGCGCCGTCTTGCCGTCGAGGCTGGCGGCGGCCTTGAGCCGCAACCAGGGGCGGCCGCGCGTCATGCGCGAGACGAAACCGATGTTGAGTTCGCGCGCTTCGTGTTCGAGCACGCCGCAGGCCGTTTCGATGCCGACGCCGCGCAGCATGTCGAGCCCGCGGCCGGCGACCAGCGGATTCGGGTCCCGCATGGCGGCCACCACGCGCGCGATGCCGGCAGCGATGACCGCCTCGGCGCAGGGCGGCGTGCGGCCGTGGTGCGCACAGGGTTCGAGCGTGACGTAGGCGGTGGCGCCGCGCGCCCGTGCGCCGGCTGCGTGCAGCGCAAGCACTTCGGCATGGGCTTCGCCGGCACGCGCATGCCAGCCTTCGCCGACCACCTCGCCGTCGCGCACGATGAGGCAGCCGACGCGCGGATTCGGTGTCGTGGTGTAAAGGCCGCGCTGCGCAAGTTGCAGCGCCCGTGCCATGAAGGCGTGATCGGCTGCGGTGAAGTCGGCGTTGGACATGTCGGCCGGTGAAATCCCGCGCGAGTCGTTGTGGCCTGGAGGCCCGGCCGCAGCCTGCCTCAGGATGACGTGCGCGTGCGCGGCACGCGCGGCTTGGTCACTTCGCGCACCGCGTCGCGGAATTCGTCGACATCCTCGAAGTTGCGATAGACGGAGGCGAAGCGCACGTAGCCGATCTTGTCGAGGCGCTTCAACTCGCGCATGACGAGTTCGCCGACCTTCTCGCTCGGCACTTCGCGCTCGCCCAGGGTGATCAGGCGTTCCTCGATGCGGTCGATCGCCGCATCGATGCTCTCCATGGTCACCGGACGCTTGCGCAGCGCGAGCTGCATCGAGGCCATCAGCTTCTCGCGGTCATAGTCGGCGCGCGAGCCGTTCTTCTTCACCACGCTGGGCATCTTGAGCTCGACGCGCTCGTAGGTGGTGAAGCGCTTGTCGCAGGCAAGGCAGCGCCGGCGGCGGCGAACGGTGTCGCCCTCCTCGTTCTCGCGGGTGTCGATGACCTGCGTGTTCGGATCAGCGCAGTAAGGGCACTTCATGTTCGTGTGCGCGGTGCAAAGCGCGCCTGCGAACCGCCCTGCGCGCCCCCGGCCTTACGCGCCATACACCGGAAACCGCTTGCACAGATCGGCGACCTTGCCGCGCACGCGTTCGATGTTGGCCTCGTCGTCGGGCGCATCGAGCACGTCGGCAAGCAGGTGTGCGACCTGTTCCGCCTCGATCTCGGTGAAGCCGCGCGTGGTCATCGCCGGCGCGCCGATGCGGATGCCGGAGGTCACGAAGGGCTTCTGCGGATCGTTGGGAATCGCGTTCTTGTTGACCGTGATGTGGGCACGGCCGAGCGCCGCCTCGGCATCCTTGCCGGTGATGTTCTTCGCACGCAGGTCGAGCAGGAAGACGTGGCTTTCGGTACGCCCGGAGACGATGCGCATGCCGCGCTGCTCCGACAGCACGCGTGCCATGACGCGCGCGTTGCCGATTACTTGCTCCTGGTAGTTGCGGAACTCGGGACTCATCGCCTCCTTGAGCGCCGCAGCCTTGGCGGCGATCACGTGCATCAGCGGGCCGCCCTGCAAGCCGGGGAAGATCGCCGAGTTGAGCGCCTTTTCATGCTCGGCCTTCATCAGGATCAGGCCGCCGCGCGGGCCGCGCAGCGTCTTGTGCGTGGTGGTGGTGACGACGTCCGCATGGGGCACCGGGTTCGGATAGAAACCCGCGGCGATGAGGCCGGCGTAGTGCGCCATGTCCACCATGAAGATCGCGCCGACATCCCTGGCCACCTTGGCGAAACGCTCGAAGTCGATGCGCAGCGCATAGGCCGACGCACCCGCGATGATCAGCTTCGGCTTGTGCTCGTGGGCCAGCCGCTCCATCGCGCCGTAGTCGATTTCCTCACGCTCGTCGAGGCCGTAGGCGACGACGTTGAACCACTTGCCGGACATGTTCACCGGAGAGCCGTGCGTGAGGTGGCCGCCATGGGCGAGGCTCATGCCGAGGATGGTGTCGCCCGGCTTGAGGAAGGCCATCAGCACCGCCTGGTTGGCCTGCGATCCCGAATTCGGCTGCACGTTGGCGGCCTCGGCGCCGAACAGTTTCTTGGCGCGATCGATCGCCAGTTGCTCGGCGACGTCAACGAACTCGCAGCCGCCGTAATAGCGCTTGCCGGGGTAGCCTTCAGCGTACTTGTTGGTGAGCTGCGAGCCCTGGGCTTCCATCACCGCGGCACTGACGTAGTTCTCCGAGGCGATCAGCTCGATGTGATCTTCCTGTCGCGTGTTCTCGGCCGAGATCGCCGCCCACAACTCGGGGTCGGTCCTGGCAAGGGTGTTCTGTCGTGAAAACATGGCAAGGCCTTGAGAGAAAAGAAGTAATTCGAGGCTGAGGGATATTCATTCTAGCACGCGCCTTGCGCGCCACCGACGCGCGCCCGGCGACGCGCCGCCGTACAGCGGATCCGTCCGGCAAGGAGCGGCGAGTCCGGATCGACGCCGCGCACTGTGCGGGCATTCAAAAACAATGCCGATGATGGGTATCGCCCCGCCATTCGCACTGGCATCGGGCCGAACCATCTTCCGTTCGGCAACAAGGCCATTTGCGGGGGGCCGTGGTCGACGACGATGGCGGTGCCGTAGCGCCTGTCGCGCTCCGATTCACCGGATCAGATGCCGAGCCAGGCGGTGAGTTCGGCCATCTGCGCGTCGTCGCCGCGCTGGAAGCCCTTGAATCCGATCTTCTGCAGGATCGCCGCCCCGCCGGGCGCCTTTTCCAGGCCGATGAACAGTTCGCGCACGCGCTCGGCATCCGCTGCCGGCAGGTTGGGCGAGGCGATCAGCTGTTTGATCGGCACCGGGCGCGAGGCAAACAGCACGCGCCCACCCTTGGCTTCCCATTCCTTGATGACGGCGCCGGAGGCGGAAATGCCTATCTGGGCGAATCCGTTGTCGACCATGAAGGGCACGGCATCCTGGTAGCGCGTGGTCTGGATGTTCTCCTTTTTCGCATCGATGCCGAGATCGCGCATCGATGCGCGGGCAATCCACGCAGTGATCGAATCGGGATCGGGCATCGCCATCGGCTTGCCCTTGATCTCCTTCGATTCCTTGAGGGTCGAACCCTTGGCGACAAAGAACCGCGCCTTGTACTCCGTGTATCCCGAAGTGAGCACCAGCAGATGGTACTTCTGGTCGCGTATCGCACGCAGGCTGTGGTGCGCCGGGTGGATGAACGCCAGGTCGTAGCGCTTCGCCTCGAGCCCCTGGCGCAATTCGACATAGTCGTCGACCGGATCGATGCGCACCGGCCGCTTGAGCGTCTTGCCGATCAGGTCCGCCAGCTCGCGAAAACGCTCCCGCGTCTCGATCGGCGTCACATGGTAAGTCGCACCCTCATTGACTGCGAAAACCAGCGGCTCCTGCGCCATCACTGTGAACGAAAAAAGGAAAACAAGAAGCGCGATCGACAATTGCCGCATACCGACCCCTATAGGATGGATGGAATTTGCAAACAATTGTAAAACGGACTCAGGCGGCAGGCCAGTTTCCGAGGTCTGGCTCGCCACACAGGCCGAGCATCTCGCTGCGCGCCTGATCGCGCAGTCTCACCGCTGCCTGCCAGTCGTCTGCCAGCGGTATCAGCGTCGCCCCGAGTTCGAACTCGATGCGCCCGCGGCGCGGCAGCCAGGTGCGGTCGCGCAGCACGGCGCGCATGCCGCGCAACGCCGCCGTTGCGATCGGCGCACCCGAACGCGCAGCAGCGACGAAAGCACCCATGCGGAAATAGCGCAGCCCGGCCTCGCGCGAGAACGTCCCCTCGGGGAACACGACGAGGCTTTGTCCGCCCTGCATGGCCTCGACCAGCGCCTGCGCGTCCTCGGCCCCCTGGCGCGCCGAAAAGCGCTCGACGAACAATGCGCCCAGCCCCTCCAGAAAGAGGCGCGGGAACCAGTGGCTCGCCAGTTCGCGCTTGGCGACGAAGACATAGCGTGCGGCCGGCGGCAGGATCGCATAGAGAACGATCGCATCGAGGTAGCTCGCGTGATTGCAAACCAGTACGTGCGGCTTGCCCGGCACGCGCGAGGGCGAAATGCGGCGCACCGGCATGCCGGCGCAGCGCAGGAAGACGCGCGTCGCCAGATGCACCGCGACGCGGCCGATGGCTGGCTTGCGCGCGGCGGCGACGATCGCCCAGGTCGGCCCCGCGAGCAGGCCGAAGATCAGCCACGCATACCAGCCGTAGAGCGTGCTCCCCGCGACGCGCAACCAGCCCGAAGTGCGAGATCCGGCTGCTGCCAGCGCCAGCCGCAGGATCTGCAGCCAGGCCGACGAGCGCCTTGCGCCGAGCGCGCCACGCTCGTAGACATCGCGCGAGGCGGCACGACGGATCTTGCCGCTCGATGTCTTCAGCACCGTGTAGGGCGGGGCCAGCACGATGTCGTCGGCCGGCATGCCGATGACATCGAGCGAGACGCGGTTGATCGCGTCGACCAGCGCCGCGCGCGCATCCTCGTCGGTTTCGCGGGTCTCGGCCATCACCACCAGTTTCTCGGTGCCCCCCGCGGGATCGGTCGATGCAAATACCGCGACGCAGCCCTTGCGGATGCCGGCGAGCGCGCCCACCGCCTGTTCCAGTTCGTAGGGGTAGATGTTGCGGCCGCCGCGGATGATCAGATCCTTGGCGCGCCCCGTCAGGTAGACCTCGCCGTCGTGCAGGTAGGCGTAGTCGCCCGAATCCAGCCAGCCGTCGCGCACCAGTTGCCGCGTGGCGTCCGGATTGCGGTAATAGCCGCGCGTTGCCGACGGGCCGCGGAACTGCAGCCGCCCGACCTTGCGCTCGGTCAGCTCGTGCTCGGCATCGTCGACGATGCGCACTTCGTGGCCCGGCAGCGGGCGTCCGCACGCGGGCACACGCATCGCACTGACCGCATCCGGGTCGACCGGCACGGCACGCCGTTCGCGCGCGAAACTGTCGCGATCGATCGCGTCGATGCGCGGCCCGCGCTCCAGCGGCGGGATGGCCAGTCCGACCGAGCATTCCGCCAGCCCGTAGACCGGTGTCATGACCGTGCTGCGAAAGCCCACCGGACCGAGGCGCTGCGCGAACGCCTCGAGCGTCGCCGGTATCACCGGCTCCGCACCATTGAAGGCGAGGCGCCAGCTCCACAGATCGAGCCCCTCGAGTTCGGCATCGGGCAGCTTGCGCGCCACCAGTTCATAGGCAAAATTCGGCGCGGCCGACAGCGTGCCGCGATGGCGCGAAATCGCGCGCAACCACACGCCCGGTCGGGACAGGAACGCCAGCGGGCTCATCAGCACCAGCGGCATCGCGTGGTAGAGCGAGCCCAACCAGGCGCCGATCAGCCCCATGTCGTGATAGAGCGGCAGCCAGCTCACGAACACGTCCTCGCTGCCCGCCTTGACCACGCGTCCCATGGCACGGACGTTTGCGAGCAGATTGGCATGCGTCAGCATCACGCCCTTCGGATCGCCCGTGCTGCCCGAGGTGTACTGGAGAAAAGCGAGGTCGTCCGGGCCGGCGCGATGCAGGATGGTCATCGGCTCGCGCTCGAGTTGCGCCGCGGTCACGGTACGCCGCAGCGCCGGCGCCACGGCGCGCAGCATCGAGGCCACGCCCTCGGCTTCGGGCACCGTGATGATCAGCACCGTACCGGCGTTCGCCAGGATGCGGCCATGGCGCGTCAGATGTTCCTCGATCTGCGACAGGCGCGCCGGCGGATAGATCGGCACCGGAACCGCGCCCGCCAGCAGCACGCCGAAGAAGCTCGCGAGGTAATCGAATCCGGTCGGCAGCATCAGCGCGACCGTCTGCTGCGGTTCCACCCCTTCGGCGATCAGCCCGGCAGCGATGCGCCGCGCGCGCTCGTGCAGCGCCGCGTAGCCGATCCGTTCCAGCGACTCGCGTTCGTCGTACAGCAGCACATGGTCGCGCAGCGGCTGCCGCGCGGCGTGCCATTCGAGTACATCGACCAGGGTCAGCGCCGCATCAGGCAGCGGTACGTCCGATGCCCCGACACCATCGACCGCCGTGCCGTCGAGCGCACTTTCGGCATCGGTGTGCCCGAGGTAGCGCAGCAGGTCGCGCGGCGTCTGCGCCTCGCCCAGCGCCTCGGGCGGAAAGCGCGTGCGGCAGGCTTCGCCGAGACGCAGCATCAGTTCCACGCGCGCCAGGCTGTCGAGGCCGAGATCGCGCTCGATGCGGCTGTCCAGCGTGACCGCGATCACCCGGCCCGGGTGGGTCTCGCGCACCATCGCATCGACCGCGGCAAGCAGCGTTGCCGCGGCGTCCGAATCGGCGGAAGGGTTACCCTGAAGATCCGCTGCGGTACTGCCCGCGTTCATCCCGGCAGTTCGTCCAGCGTTTCATCGAGATGCACGGATTCGCCCCACGTGCGCAGCACGAAACGGCCCGCCGCGCCCTCGCCATGCCAGTCGACCCAGTTGTAGGTGGCATTGCCAATCAGGAAGTCGCGGGGCATTGCGAGGGGACGACCCGTTGCAAGACGGTAGGCGATGTCGAGGACGCCGCCGTGCGTGACCACCAGCACCGTCTGTCCGGGATGCTGCTGCACGATGCGCCCGAGCGTCGCCTCGACGCGTGCCGCAAGCTCGAGCAGGCTCTCGCCGCCCGGCACGGCAAAGGCGGTATCGCGGGTCTCGAAACGTGCATACAGCGCCGCGTGTTCGCGCCGCGCGTCGTCGTAAGTCAGTCCTTCGAAAATGCCGAAACGGCGCTCGCGCAGTTGCGCATCGCAGCGCACGTCGAGTCCGAGTTCTTGCGCGATCGCGGCCGCCGTCTGGCGTGCGCGCGTCAGGTCGCTGCTGTAGATCGCCTGGATGCCGCGCCCGGCCAATCCGCGCGCGGCCGCAGCCGCCTGTTCGATGCCGCCCGGATTGAGCGGGATGTCGATGTGCCCCTGGATGCGCCGTTGCGCGTTCCAGTCGGTTTCGCCATGCCTTACAAGACAGAGTCGCGTCATTTTTCGAGGTTCGGATAGAAGCTCACCGGCGAACCCGGCGCGCAGGAGAATAGTCGCGAGAAGGTTATCATAGCGCCGACATTCGACACAGGCGTCGCGCGGCGGCCCGCCATACAGGGAGAGTTCCGATGGACCTTGCGCTCAGGCTGTCTCGCGCCATCGACGCGCTGAACGAACGCATCGGCCGCGGCGTGCTCTGGCTGGTGCTGGTCGCGGTGCTGATCAGCGCCGGCAACGCCGTGATGCGCAAGACGTTCAACCTCAGTTCGAATGCCTTTCTCGAAGTGCAGTGGTACCTGTTCTCCGCGGTGTTCCTGCTCTGTGCCGGTTACACGCTGTTGCGCGACGAACATGTGCGCATCGACCTGATCAGTGCGCGCTGCTCGCCGCGTGCGCGCGCCTGGATCGATATCGCCGGCACGCTGCTGTTACTGCTGCCGATGACGCTGATATTGCTGCGCCTTTCGTGGCCGGTATTCGTCGACGCCTGGGCGAGCAGCGAAGTGTCGGGCAATGCCGGCGGCCTGCTGCGCTGGCCAGCCAAGCTGCTGATGCCGGCTGGCTTCGCGCTGCTTGCGCTGCAGGGCATCTCCGAACTGGTGAAGCGCATCGCCTTCCTTGCCGGGCGCGCCCCCGATCCGCTGGCGGCCCGGCACGGCCGGCGCAGCGAGCTGGACCTGGCGGACGAGATCGCACGCCAGCGCAGCGGCATCACGCATGATTGAGTTTCTGGTCGCCAACATGGCGCCGGTGATGTTCGCGGCGCTCGTGGTGTTCCTACTGTTCGGCTATCCGGTGGCATTCGCGCTGGGCGCCAACGGCCTGTTGTTCGCCTTCGTCGGCATCGAACTCGGCCTGCTCGAACCCGCACTGTTGCAGGCACTGCCGGAGCGCGTGTTCGGCATCATGTCGAACGACACGCTGCTGGCGATTCCCTTCTTCACCTTCATGGGACTGATTCTCGAGCGTTCCGGCATGGCGGAGGACCTGCTCGACACCATCGGCCAGTTGTTCGGCCCGCTGCGCGGCGGACTGGCCTTCGCGGTGATCTTCGTCGGCGCGCTTCTCGCCGCCACGACCGGCGTCGTCGCCGCATCGGTGATCTCGATGGGCCTGATTTCGCTGCCGATCATGATGCGCTACGGCTACGACAAGCGCCTTGCCAGCGGCGTGATTGCCGCTTCCGGCACGCTGGCCCAGATCATTCCGCCCTCGCTGGTACTGATCGTCCTCGCCGACCAGCTCAGCCGGCCGGTGGGCGAGATGTATTCCGGCGCGCTGATCCCCGGCCTCGTGCTGACCGCCTGCTACGCCCTGTTCGTTCTCGCCGTCGCGGTGATCCGGCCCGCGGCAGCGCCGGCCCTGCCGCCGGAAGCACGCACGCTGCGCGGCAGCGCATTGTTGTTGCGCGTGGCAACGACGCTGCTGCCGCCGCTCGCGCTGATCTTTCTCGTGCTCGGCACCATCCTGCTCGGCATCGCCACCCCGACCGAGGGCGGCGCAATGGGCGCCAGCGGCGCGCTGGCCATGGCGATGCTGCGCAGGCGCCTGTCTTGGCCGCTGCTGCGCCAGGCGATGGACACCACCGCGCGGCTGTCGACGTTCGTGCTGTTCATCCTGGTCGGCTCGACGGTGTTCGGGCTCGTGTTCCGCGCGGTCAGCGGCGATCTGTGGGTGGAACACCTGCTGACGTCGTTGCCGGGCGGCGAACTCGGGTTCCTGATCGCCGTGAATGTGCTGGTGTTCCTGCTCGCGTTCTTTCTCGATTTCTTCGAACTGTCGTTCATCGTCGTGCCGCTGCTCGCGCCGGTGGCGGAAAAGCTCGGCATCGATCTCACGTGGTTCGGCGTGCTGCTCGCGATCAACATGCAGACCAGCTTCATGCATCCGCCCTTCGGTTTTGCGCTGTTCTACCTGCGCAGCGTGGCACCGCCGTCGATCCGCTCGACCGACATCTATTGGGGCGCGGTGCCCTTCGTGCTGATCCAGATCGCGATGGTGGCACTGGTGATCGCCTTTCCGCAGCTCGTCACCGCCGGGCTCGACCGCAAGGCGCAGGTCGATGTCGACAGTGTCGAGATCGTGCTGCCGCGCGAGGCATCGTCCACCGGCACGGCCAGCGGCGATCCGCTGACGCGTGAGATCGAGGAAGACGCGCGTGCCCTGCGTCGCGCGTTCGGCATCGCGGCGCCGGCCAGCGAATTCCGCGACGACTCGGAAGCCGAGATCGAGGAAGCTCGCCGCGCGCTGGAAAAGGTGTTCGGGCAGTCGGGTCGCAAGCCATGATGCCGCCCGACATGCTCGCTGCGTTCTTCGTTGCCTCGGTTGCACTCGGCATCGCACCGGGCCCGGACAACCTGTTCGTGCTCACGCAATCCACGTTGCACGGCGCACGTGCCGGCGTGATGGTGGTGCTCGGACTGTGCACCGGCCTGCTGGTTCACACCGCCGCAGTCGCGGCCGGCCTCGCCGCACTGATCCAGGCATCGGCAATTGCCTTCACGATACTCAAGGCGATGGGTGCCGCCTATCTGCTGTGGCTGGCATGGCAGGCCTGGCGTGCGGCCGGCACCTCGGCTGCAGGCACGATCCGGGCGTCCGGCGCCCTGAGTGCGCGGCAGTACTTCCTGCGCGGCATCGCGATGAACCTGAGCAACCCGAAGGTGTCGCTGTTCTTTCTCGCCTTCCTGCCGCAGTTCGCGGACCCGGCGCGCGGAGCGCTCGTGCCGCAGCTCCTGCTGCTCGGCAGCGTGTTCATCGTCGCCACGCTGCTGGTGTTCGGCGCCATCGCACTCGCGGCCGCGCGGCTCGGCAAATGGCTCGGCAGCGCGCCCGGCGCGCACGCCTGGCTCAATAGAGTGGCGGCGTTGATCTTCGTTGCACTGGCAGCGCGGCTCGCCCTGCCCGGGCGTTGATTGGCGCAATGCGTCTGCGGCTGCGCAGTGGGCGCGCGAACCCATGATCCAGGTCAAGTCGATCGAATCGATCCTTGCCGAGAATTGCGCGGCCCGCCGCGCCGCATATCGGCGACGCCAATGCGGGCACGACAGGTCGAGAGGCAGGCATGCAAGGCAGGTTGTTCGACAGGTGGCTGTTCACAGGCGGGATGGCACTTGCTGTGGCGGATGGCGTGTTCCTGTTCCTCGGCGTGATCCTGTCGATGCTGTGGCGGCACTGGCTGGTGCCACGGGATCTGGTGGCCGACATCCCGTCCGCGATCGCCTTCGCCACGATAATGGTCGGATTCAGCGCCGTGCTCGGCATCTATTCGACGAGACGGGACCGCACAGCGCTCGATTCGGTCATTCGCAACGTTCTCTCGCTTGCCGCCGCCGTGCCGCTGGCCTACTTCCTCTTCGAGTTCCGACACACAACGGTGTCGACGATCGTGGCAATCGCGGTACTCGCGATCCTGCGCGCCCTCGTGGTGCATGCCGACGCACGGCACCTGCTTGCGCGGCGCGTCCTGATCGCGGGAACGGGACCCGAGGCCCTTGCCGTCCAGCAATCGCTCAAGCGCTTCGGCCCGGGCGTGGAACTGGTCGGGTTCTACGCCGGCAGCCACGCGCCGGCGTCGCCGAGCGTCCCGCCGGAGCAGATTCTGGGCGCCGACACATCGCTGCTTGCTTTGTCGCGACTCCACGGCGTTGACGAGATCGTGGTCGCCCTCGGCGACCGACGCGACGGCGCACTGCCGATGAACGATCTGCTCGACTGCCGGCTTGCCGGGGTACGCGTGCTGGACCTGTCGAGCTACTTCGAAACCGCACTCGGGCAGGTGCGTCTCGACTACCTGCGGGCCAGCTGGCTGATATTCGGCGAAGGCTTCCGCCACGGCATGCTGCGCTCGACCGCCAAGCGCGCGACAGACATCTGCGCATCGGTGCTATTGCTCGTGCTGTGCGCGCCGCTGATGCTGGTTGCGGCATTGCTGATCGTGCTGGAGAGCGGCTTTCCGGTCCTCTACCGCCAAGAGCGGGTCGGCCAGGCGGGCAAGGTGTTCCGGATCATCAAGTTCCGCAGCATGCGCGTCGATGCGGAAGGCGACGGCACGCCGCGCTGGGCGGCATCGGACGACGCGCGGGTAACGCGGGTCGGCAAGATCATCCGCAAGCTGCGCATCGACGAATTGCCGCAACTGGTCAATGTGTTGAAGGGCGAGATGAGCCTGGTCGGACCGCGCCCGGAACGCCCCTACTTCGTCGAGCAGTTGCAGCGGGCGATTCCGTTCTACGCCGCACGCCACGGGGTGAAGCCGGGCATCACCGGCTGGGCACAGGTGCGATTCCGATATGGCGCGTCGATTGACGACGCCGGCAAGAAACTCCAGTACGACCTTTACTACGTGAAGAACCATTCGCTGCTACTCGACTTCATCGTCCTGGTGGAGACGATCGGCATCGTGCTGCTGGGCAAGGGCCGTTAGCCCGGAAGGCGCATACAGCGGACATCCTGGCGCGGCCCGCCCTGCGAGCGCCGAACCATGCGGGCCACCGGGCAGGCATGCTGCACAGCGCCTGCCCATGCGGGTTTCAGCCCATCCCATTGCGAGGTAACGGGAGCGGGTGCCGTTGCGACTGCGGCGCCGCAACGGCCTCGGGTTCAGTGCCCGACCCGCGCCACCAGCTTGCCGAAATGCGTTGCGCTACGCATGCATTCGATGGCGGCTGGTACCTCGTCGAACGCGTATTCGCGGTCGATGACCGGCTTGATGCCGTGGCAGCGGATGGCGTCGAGCATGGCCGCGAACATCGCGCGGCTGCCGACGAAAATGCCGTGGATGCTCGCCACCTTGGGAATCAGCATGACCGGATTGGCCTGTGCCGCCATGCCGGTGAGCACGCCGATGTAGGCGATACGCCCGCCGACACGCACGCAGCGCAGCGAGCGCTCGAGCGTGCCCGGCCCGCCGACTTCGAGGATCACGTCGGCGCCGCGCCCTTCGGTAATGCGCATCACCTCCTGTTCCCAGTCGACATGGCGACGGTAGTTGATGCCGTGGTCGGCGCCGAGCTGGCGTGCGCGCTCAAGCTTCGCATCGCTGCTCGAGGTGATGATGACGCGCGCACCGGCCGCCTTGGCAAACTGGAGCCCGGCGATCGACACGCCCCCGGTGCCGAGCAACAGCACCGTCTGGCCGGGTTTGAGCGAACCGGCCTCGTGCAGCGCATTCCACGCGGTGACGCCGGCGCAGGGCAGCGTCGCCGCTTCGGCGAAGCTCAACGTATCGGGTATGCCGATGAGCTCGCTCTGGTCGGCGACAAAACGTTCGGTCAGCGCGCCGTCGATCTCGGCGCCGAGCGCACGCGACAGGCTCGCGGCATCCGCCGGGCCGGATTTCCAGTCGGGAAAGAAGGTCGTGGCAACACGATCGCCCGGCTTGAACGCACTGACCCCGCTGCCGACCGCAACAACTTCGCCGGCACCATCGGAACACGGCACGCGCCCCGGCGCTATCGGTACGAAGTAGGTGTTGTCCGATGCCAGCAGATCCCGATAGTTGAAAGACACGGCCTTGATCGCCACCGCGACCTGATGTTCGCCAAGTTCACCCGGCACGAATTCGCGGCATTGCATCGAGGATTGGCCGGGCTGCAGATGGATTTCGTAGCGCTTCAATTGGGGCTCCTTGATTTTGATTGTCGAAGCGACATTCTCGCAGAAACCCCAAGCCGGTCCGCAACGCGCGCGCAGGCCGACATCGGCGCCAGCGCGCATGCTGCGGGCGTCACCCGGCATGCCAGCCTGAGAGCGAGTATCCGCGCGGGTTTGCGGCCACCCGACTCGAACCACCCTATGTGATTTATTGCCGTGCACAAGCGCGAGCAGGTTTGGATAGAATGCGAGTCCCTCCTCACCCCGGTCAGACCATCGGCCACATGGAAGCAGAAATAGCGCTCGGCACGCGCAGCGTCATCGACGGCGTGCTCCGAGGTTACTACTACGGTTACTGGATCAAGATCTACGAGGTCCCGGCCGACACGCTGCAGGCCAAGAAGCGCCTGATCGAGGCGCTTACGCGCCGCCTGTTCAATCATGTCGAGCATGGCCTGAACGTGCCCGGCCGGCGCCTCGACGAGGCACGCCGCGCCTACGACAGCGAGCCCGATGCCGCGCGCCGCCGCGTCAAGGGCGCAATGCTGGCCGGCGCGCTGTTCAATCGCGCGACCGACATTTTCACCAAGCTGGTGGAGATGCAGGCCCTGGGCATCGACATTGCACACGACAACGCCCTGATGCGCGAATGCGGCAGCCATCTCCAGGAGGCCCTGTCGCTTGGCCGCCTGGTTCTGCACCGCAGCGGCGAGGAGGGCATCGACGAACTGTGGGGTGAGCCGTTCAAGGCGTTCACCGTGCCGCTCGAGGACTTCTACGAAAGCCGCTACGTCAAGATCGCGCTGACCATGCGCGACATCGACCGCATCGCCGACACGTTGGTGGCGGTGTTCGAACCGCTGCCGACGTTCCGCGGCATCGAACGCGTCGCGCGCGAGTTTGCCGAAGCCGCGAAAGTGAAGTGCGAAACGCTGCGCACCGACGGCGGTATTTTCGACGTATGGAGCGATTTCGTGGTGGCGTCCGAGCTGTTGATTGCCATCGCGCCGGGGCCGTCGCCGCTGTGGACCGCGCCGCAGTTGCAGGGCTACGACGACGCGCTGGTGCTGATCGCCCAGGGCAGCGAACTGGTCGGGCACATCACGCGTGCGCGCACGCCGATGCCCAAGAGCACGCGCGAGTGGATCGATCGCTGCGAGAAATTCCGCGACAGTTACGGCGAATTGCTGAGGACGGCCTTGCCCTGAGCCCGAGCGCGGCAGCGACGTGGTCTGCGGCCAGCTACTTCTTCTGCCCGAACGTGCGCGTAGCCTGCATGAAGTTGTCGTAGCGGTTCTCGGCCACGGCGAACCACTGCAACTGCTCGTCGCGGAACTTGCGCCAGGCTTCGTAAACCTTCTTGAAGCGCGGATTCTTCGCCGCTGTCTCGTCGTAGATCTCCAGCGTGGCCTTGTAGCAGGCGGCCATCACCTCGGCGGGGAACGGTTTGAGCACCGTGCCGCTGCCGACGAGTTCCTTCAACGCCTTCGGATTCTTGGCGTCGTAGCGCGTCTGCATGTCGATGTGGCCGACCATGCAGGCATCCTCGAGGACGGTCTGGTATTCCTTTGGCAAACCGTTCCATTGCTTGAGGTTCACGTACGCGGTGAGCTGCGGCCCGCCTTCCCACCAGCCGGGGTAGTAGTAGTACTTCGCGACCTTGTTGAAACCGAGCTTGAGGTCGTCGTAGGGCCCCACCCACTCCGCAGCATCGATGGTGCCTTTCTCCAGCGCGGGATAGACGTCGCCGCCGGGAATCTGCTGCGGCACGGCGCCGAGGCGCGCGATCACCTGCCCGGCGAAACCGCCGATGCGCATCTTGAGGCCCTTGAGGTCATCGACAGTGCGGATCTCGTTGCGGTACCAGCCGCCCATCTGCACCCCGGTGTTGCCGAGCGGAATGTTGTAGATGTTGTAGCCGCGGAACAGCTCGCGCATCAGTTCGAGGCCACCGCCATTGAAGATCCATGCGCTTTGCTGCCGGCTGTTGAGACCGAACGGCATCGCGGTATCGAAGGCGAAAGTCGGATCCTTGCCGACGTAGTAGTAGCTCGCGCTGTGGCCGATCTCGACCGTGCCGTCCTTAACCGCATCGAGTACCTGCGGGCCGGGGACAATCTCGCCGGCCGGAAAGACGCGGATCTGGAAACGGTTGCCCGTGGCGGCAGCGACGCGCTGCGCCATGGTTTCGGCGGCGATGAAGATTGTGTCGAGGCTCTTCGGAAAACTCGACGCCAGCCGCCACTTGATTTCCGGCAGACGGCCATCGAGCGACTGTGCACGCACGACGGCCGGCCCGGCAAGCGATCCCGCTGCGGCGGACTTCAGGAACGAGCGTCGTTGCATGCCCACCTCCGGGTGCGAGCGGTTCGCGCCAGTCAGTCGCCGGCCACCGTCATGCGGCCGATCAGGATCGAGCCGACCTGCTTCGAGCCACGCGCCAGCGCGTCGTCGCCGATGTCGACCACGTCGAGGAACATGTCTTTCAGGTTGCCGGCGATGGTGATTTCCTGCACCGGATAGCGCACCTGCCCCTTGTCCACCCAGTAGCCGGCCGCACCGCGCGAATAGTCGCCGGTGACGTAGTTCACGCCGTGGCCGAGCAGCTCGGTGACCAGCAGGCCACGCCCCATCTCCTTGATCAACCCGGCCAGATCTCGCTTGCCCGGTTTGACGATGAGGTTGTGCGCGCCGCCCGCGTTGCCGGTGGTCTGCATGCCGAGCTTGCGCGCCGAATAGGTGCCGAGAAAATAACCCTGGACGACGCCGTCCTGCACCGCCTCGCGGTCGTGCGTGGCCACGCCGTCGTCGTCGAACCAGCTGCTCGCCATGCCCTTGCGCAGGTGCGGCCGCTCGCTGATCTGCACGTTCTTCGAGAACACCTGCTTGCCGAGGCTGCCTTCGAGAAAACTGCTCTTGCGATACAGGGCACCGCCGCTGACCGCGTGCACATAGTTGCCGATCAGCGTGGCGGCGATCGGCGCCTCGAACAGCACCGGCACCTCGCAGGTCTTGATCTTGCGCGACTTGAGGCGCGACAGCGCGCGCCGTGCGGCGTAGTCGCCGACTTCTTCGGGCGCGCAAAGATCGGCCGCGTCGCGCTTGGACACGTACCAGTCGTCGCGCTGCATGCCGTCGCCCTCACCGGCGATCACCGAGCACGAGTAATAATGGCGCGACCCGGCGAAGCCGCCCATGAAACCCAGGCTGTTGGCCGAGACGAAATGCGACTGCTGCGTCGAGACGCTCGCACCCTCGGAGTTGCGGACCATGGGGCTGACGGCGAAGGCCGCATCCTCGCAGCGGCGCGCCAGATCGATTGCCTGCTCGACCGGCAGGTTCCACGGATGGAACAGGTCGAGATCGCCGAACTCGCGCGCCAGCAGCTTTTCCTCGGGCAATCCGGCGCACGGGTCGGGCGCGGTGAAGCGCGCAATCGACAGCGCCGCATCGACGGTGGCGCGCAGCGCATCGCGCGAGAAATCGGAGGAACTCGCATAGCCGCGCTGCTGGCCGAGATAGACGGTCACGCCGATGCCCTTGTCGCGGTTGTATTCGATGGTTTCGACCTCGCCGCATCGCACCGAGACCGACTGGCCGTAGCCTTCGGACACGTCGGCTTCGCAGGCGCTTGCCCCGCGGCCTTTCGCGTATTCGAGGATTTCGGCTGCGATGTCGCGCAGTTTCTGGTCGGAAAAACTGAATCCCTGGTCGGACATGGAGGATCGGCGGGCGGAAGTCGGTGAAGGCTATAATCTTATCGTTCTTTCGCGCCCTGCCCCGCTTTTTCCGCTGCGATGTCATCCACACACCATCCCGAAACCGACGACGCCGATCAACTCGACATCGACTCTCGCCCGAGCAAATCGCAGAAGAAGCGCGAATCGCATGCGCTGCAGGATCTCGGTGGCCAACTGGTCGGGTTGTCGGCGGCTCAGCTTGCGCGAATCGAGATGTCGGATTCGCTGCGCAGCGCGATCCGCGAGGCGCAACGGATCACCAGCAACGGCGCCAAGCGGCGCCAGATGCAGTACATCGGCCGCCTGATGCGCGATGCCGACGTCGAACCGATCCAGGCCGCGCTCGACGCAATCCGGGGCGTATCGGCGCAGGCCAAGGCACGCGAACACCGGCTCGAACGGCTGCGCGCGCGCATGCTCGAGCACGAGCAGGGCATCGACGACATCGCGCGGGCCTACCCCGCGGCGGACCTGCAGCAACTGCGGCAATTGCGCCGCAACGCGCTCAAGGAACAGGAACTCGGCAAGCCGCCGCGCGCCTTCCGCGAGATCTTCCGCATCCTGCGCGCGCTCGACGATGATGCCTCGGCCACGCCGAGTGACAACCCGGAAAACCTCGATGACGACGAATGACGAAACCCTGCTGATCGGCCTCGTGTCGATCAGCGACCGCGCCTCGAGCGGCGTGTATCAGGACCAGGGCATACCGGCGCTGCAGGAATGGTTCGGCAACGCGCTCGCCTCGCCCTGGCGCATGGAGGCGCGCCTGATTCCCGACGAGCAGGCAGTGATCGAGAGAACGCTGATCGAACTGTGCGACGAAGTCGGCTGCCACCTCGTGCTGACCACCGGCGGCACCGGTCCGGCGCCGCGCGATGTCACCCCCGAGGCGACCATGGCGGTGGCGCACAAGCTGATGCCGGGCTTCGGCGAGCAGATGCGCCAGATCAGCCTGCACTACGTGCCGACTGCCATCCTCTCGCGCCAGGTCGGCGCCATCCGCGGCAAGTCGCTGATCCTGAACCTGCCCGGCCAGCCGAAATCGATCCGCGAGACGCTGGAAGGCGTGAAGGACGCCGACGGCAGGCAGGCGGTGCACGGCATCTTTTCAGCGGTGCCCTACTGCATCGACCTGATCGGCGGACCCTACATCGAAACCAACGACGCCGTGGTGAAGGCCTTCCGGCCGAAATCCGCTATCCGTGCGAAGCCGGGCGCGGCCTGAGCGCGTGGTGCAGGCGGGGCTGGTCGTCGTCGCGATACAGCCCGTCGCGGAAAACCTGTGACGCCACCTGGTAGTAGCTGATCGCCTCCCGGCGCAACGCGTCTTCCTGCGCGGCATCGAGCGCCGGCGCACTCGCATCGATGCGACGCAATCGCACCTCGCGCCGCGGCGACAAGGTGACCAGCCAACCGTCGCGCAAGTAGCCGAGCGTCTGGTAGGTCGCGAGGAAGGCGCGCTCCGTTCCGTGTTGTGCGCTCAGGATGTCGCGGCCGAAGAATTTCGTTTCGTGATCGACACCCAGCAGCCCGAGCATCGTCGGCCCGATGTCGATCTGCGAAGCCAGGCTATCCACGCGCCCCGGCGCAACGTGTTTCGGGGAATAGATCCACAGCGGTATGCGGTAGCGGTCGACCGGAATGTCGGTCGTGCCACGCGCCGAGGCGCCATGGTCGGCGGTGATCACGAAGATCGTGTCGTCGAACCAGGGCTTGCCGCGCGCCTCGCGCAGAAATTTGCCGATCGCATAATCTGAATACTTCACTGCGCCGTTGCGACCCGTACCGGACGGGATGTCGATGCGTCCTTCCGGGTAGGTGTAGGGCCGGTGATTGCTCGTCGTCATGACGTGGAGGAAGAACGGCTCGCCGCCCGCTGCCGAACGGTCGGCCTCGCGCAGCGCCAGCGTGAAGAGATCCTCGTCGGCGACACCCCAGATGTTTTCGTAGTGGATCTCGTCACGACCGAGCGCGCTGCGGTCGACCACTTCGTATTCGTTGTGGGCAAAGAAGTAGCCCATGTTGTCGAAATAACCGTAGCCGCCATAGACGAACTTGGCGTCGTAGCCCTCGTCCTCGAGCAGCGCACCGAGCGAGAACAGACCCTCGTTCTTCGGTCGCTTCACGATCGACTGGCCCGGCGTCGGCGGTATCGACAGCGAAAGCGCCTCGAGACCACGCACCGTGCGGTTGCCGGTGGCATAGATCTGGGTGAAGAACAGGCTCGCCGGGGTCAGGCGGTCGAGTTCCGGCGTGATGCCTTCGCGATTGCCCAGCGCGCCGATGAACTCGGACCCCAAGCTTTCCACACTGACGAGGACGATGTTGAGGCGGCTTGGCCGGGTCGCCCCATGTACGTGGCGCGTCAACCGATAGGGGGAGGCAAGCGGCCCCTCGCTGGCACCGAGCAGTCCGCGTACGCGCTCGAACGCATCGTCGCGCGGCAGCGTGGCGTAGAACTTCTCGTAGTCGAGCGTGTTGTTGCGGTTCGCCGCGAAGAACTGATAGATCCCGTTGCCCGCGAGCTCGTTGGCCTGGGTGTTGTCCGACCAGTCCTTCTGATCGGTCGTGACCGTCGCGAACACCGCAAGCGGGACCAGCAGGTAGGCGCCGGCCACGGCGAGACGCCCCGTCCACGGCGCAGGCATCGACCATCCGCGATCGATCAAACGCCTCAACGACCAAGTCGCCAGTGCAGCCGGCGCGCACAGCAGCACGAGCAGCTTGCCGACCGGATACGACTCCCAGATGTTGCCGAGCACCTCGTGCGTGTAAACGAGGTAGTCGACCGCGATGAAGTTGAAACGCGTGCCGAACTCGTCCCAGAACACCCATTCCGACAGCGCAACCAGCGCAAGGACGTAGACGGCGGTCGCGAACAGCGCACGAAAGGCATGGCGATGCAGGCGGGATCGCGCAATACGATCCGGCATCAGCGCCAGGTAAAGCACCATCGGCAGCAGCAGATAACTCGCCGCGGCCAGATCGAAACCCAGCCCGACCAGAAATACCTGAGCCAGATGCGCGGCAGAAACCGGCACGTCGGCGCCCGCATGAATCCACAGGGCAATGCGCGTGACAAGCGACAGGACGACCGAGAGAGCGAGAAGGGCTGCTGCCGGCAGGAACCGGAGCAGGGCGGCGAATCGTGCGGTTTGCATGCGGGCAGTGTCGCGAATGAAACTTTGCGCCGAGTTAACTCGGCGCAGCGCGAAACCGGGCGCACTGCCTCCCGGGTTAAACTGCGCTCGACCTGGAAACAATCCCCGGAGCGCGAATTTGGAACCCTCGGATTCACTGCAAACGCTCGACGCCCTCGAAGTCGAGACCGACCGCAACCCCGTGCGCGCCGTGATCTGGCTGCACGGCCTCGGGGCCGACGGCAGCGACTTCCTGCCGATCGTCGACGAGCTGGATCTCGACGGCCTGCCGCCGGTCCGCTTCGTGTTCCCGAATGCGCCGACGATGCCGGTAACGATCAACGGCGGCTATGTGATGCCGGCCTGGTACGACATCCTTTCCGCAGATTTCACCTCGCGCCGCGAGGATCCGCAGGGCGTGCGCAGCTCGGCGGCGGAACTGACGAAGCTGATCTCGCGCGAGAACGCACGTGGCATCGCTGACCAACACATCGTGCTGGCGGGGTTTTCGCAGGGCGGCGCGATCGCCCTGCACACCGGCCTGCGCCACCCTGCGCGACTCGCCGGCATCATGGCACTATCGACCTACCTGCCGCTGGCCGACACCCTCGGCGCCGAAGCGTGCGACGCCAACCTGGGTACGTCGATCTTCATGGCGCACGGTTACGACGACGGCGTGATCGGCTTCGATTTTTCGAAGCGCTCATGCGACCTGCTGCTCGCCGCCGGCTATCCGGTGGACTGGCGCGCCTACGCGATGGACCACTCGGTGTGCATGGAAGAAGTGCGCGACATCGGCGAGTGGCTGCGCTGGGTGCTGGCCTGAGAGGCGCGTGGTTGCCGGGTCGCAGCCCTGCCCACCCGAAACGGCACATGCCGTCTTGCCTGCAGGGCAGGCAGCCCGCAGAACGCCAATCCATGGGCCTTGCCGGCCATGCCGATCTCAGCGCTTGCGCCGCCCGAGCCGCAGTGCGCTGACCGGCTTTTCCGCCATCCAGCGCGACAGCAGTTCCACGCCCCAGGCCACGCCGAAGCCGGTGACGTCGCTCGCCACCGCCCCCAATCCCCCCGCGCAGTTGGCGCTCGACAGGTCGACGTGCAGCCAAGGCGCATCGCCGGCAAAGCGCTTGAGCAGGCGAGCGGCGAGGATGTGGTCGGCCTCGCCTTCGAGCGTGCATTGCTTGACGTCGGCCACCTTGCTTTCGAGCGCCTTGTCGTAGTCTTCGTCCATCGGGAACAACGCGACCCGCTCGCCGCTGGCCCGGCCCGACTGGACGGCAAGGTTGCCCAGCACGTCGTCGCTGGCAAACACGCCTGCATAACGGTTGCCGAGCGAGTAGATCATGCTGCCGGTAAGCGTGGCAAAGTCGACGATCAGGTTGGGCGGCCGGCCATCGTCACCGCGCGCTGCCAGCGCCAGCGTGTCGGCCAGCACCAGGCGGCCCTCGGCATCGGTATGCACGATCTCAATCGTGGTGCCGTCGATCGCCTGCACGATGTCGCCCGGCTTGTAGGCGGCGGGGCCGATATGGTTCTGGGCCAGCGCCAGCCAGATATCGACGCGCAGCGGGAATTCCTGCTCGGTCAGCGCGTGAAGGATAGCCAGCGCGACCGCCGAGCCGTTCATGTCCTCGTGCATGCCGGCCATGTACTTCGCGCTCTTCAATTGATGGCCGCCGGTGTCGAAACAGATGCCCTTGCCCACCAGCGCCACCGACAGCGCCGCGCCTTTGGGCCGGTAGGACAGATGCACAATCGCCGCGTCAGCCTCGGCGCTGCCCTGGGCCACCGCCACGAAGGCGCCGGCGCCCTGCTGCTTCAGGTACTTGAGATCGTATTCCTCGATGCGCCAACTCATCTCCCTCGCCATCGCGCGCAGACGCTTGCGATATGAGGCTGGCGTGAGTTCGTTGGGCGGCAGCACGGTCAACTCGCGCGCCAGCACATTCGCGCGCGCGATCGCGGCAACCGCATCGAGATCGTCCGCGGCGGCATGGCCGTAGAGCCGGATCGATTCGAGCGCATGGCGCTCATCCTTCTTCTTGCGCGCCGGCAGCGGCACACCGTTCACCCACGCCACGTAGACCGCTTCGCGCGCCAGCGCGGCGCGCAGCGCCTCGTCGCCGAACACGCCAATGGCAAGCTGCGTCGGCTGCTCGTCGAGCAGCGCGTCGATCGCGCGGCGCAGCGTGGCGAGCTGCTCGAAGCGCGGTTTGTTGCGATCGACCATCACGTAGGCGCACAGGCCGCCGTGCTCGGTGTGTACCGTGACCGGTGTCCTGGCGAGGTCGTCGGGATGCATGCGGCGGCGCTTGAGGGTGGCGCGAAGTCGATCAGCCAACGGCAGGCCGTCGAGTTCGGCGAGCTTGGCGAGCTTGGGCAGCACCACCAGCGCATGGGCGTGGCGCGCCAATGCGTCGGCATCGAGCAGCGCATCGGACGACTTGAGTGAAGCCAGCATGTGAGAGCCGTCCTGTAGAATTCGGTCTTCCGATTCTACCCGCCGCACACCCTGCCACACCGATGAAGCCATACCTCGAACTGCTGCGCCACGTGCTCGAGCACGGCGACGAAAAGGCCGACCGCACCGGCACCGGCACGCGTTCGGTATTCGGGTGGCAGATGCGCTTCAATCTGGCCGAGGGCTTTCCGCTGCTCACCACGAAGAAGCTGCACACGCGCTCGATCATCCACGAGTTGCTGTGGTTCCTGCGCGGGGAAACGAACATCCGGTACCTCAAGGAAAACGGCGTCTCCATCTGGGACGAATGGGCTGACGAGAACGGCGAACTCGGCCCCGTGTACGGCAAGCAGTGGCGACGCTGGGAGGCGCCCGACGGTCGCAGCATCGACCAGATCGCACAGTTGGTCGACGGCCTAAAGCGCAATCCCGACTCACGCCGCCACATCGTATCGGCATGGAATCCGGCCGACATCGAACGCATGAAACTCCCGCCCTGCCATGCGCTTTTCCAGTTCTACGTGGTGGGCGGCCGGCTCTCTTGCCAGCTCTACCAGCGCAGCGCCGACATCTTCCTCGGCGTGCCGTTCAATGTTGCCTCGTATGCGCTGCTGACGCTGATGCTGGCGCAGGTCTGCGGTTACCGGCCCGGCGATTTCGTGCATACGCTGGGCGATGCGCATCTCTACCTCAATCATTTGCGGCAGGCCGAAGAGCAGCTCGATCGCGAGCCGCGCCCGCTGCCCGTGATGCGGCTCAATCCGGACGTGCGCGACATATTCGCCTTCCGCTTCGAGGACTTCACGCTCGAAGGCTACGCACCGCATCCGCACATCGCGGCACCGGTGGCGGTCTGACCGGGCGCAGCCACAGGCTGCCGGCCGGTCTCGGGGAATAAAAAGGCGGCGCGGGGGGATCAACCGCGCCGTCGCCCAAATGCCGGCACTCGCGCCGGCTCATCGGAAGTCGTTTCACCGGGACTCGCCTTGCGCGTGCCCTCGAATCGCATCGGGATCCGCAAATCCGTCGCTGCCGGCTGCTAGCGGCTCGCGGCGCTCAACCCTGCGCAGCCAGCGCGCCGTTGATGACGCGCACCTTTTCGCCGACGCCGAAAGCGGGCGCCTCGGACTGATAGACGGTTCGCGCGGCGCCGTTCTCCATGCGCACCACGACGCGATACGTGGTCGTCGTATGCAGGTTCTTTTCGATTTCGTGACCGGCATAGGCGCCGCCCGCCGCGCCCGCGACCCCCATCGCGGTCCTGCCGTTACCGCGGCCGAACTGGCTGCCGACGATGGCGCCGGTCAGTCCGCCGGCCACCGCACCGACGCCCGTTGCTGCCCCCTTGACCTGCACCTGGCGCACGCTCTCCACCACGCCGCACTGGCGACACGGCGCGGCAACCGCCGTCGGCGCGTTCGAACCCAGATTCACGGAACTGAGCGCAACCGGGTCGTCGGATTTGTGCGAAAACGCGGAAGGGAGCAGCCCGGTGATCGCCGCGATCGCGGTGACGCTCGCGATGATCACCGCCACGGCGGCGATGTTCATCAAGGGCGAGGGTCGACTGAAGGCGTCGGGTTGCGGCATGTCGCGGACTCCGGATCAACGCTGCCAACCAGACCGGATGAATCCGATCGCAAGGGCAGAATGACACGGAAATTGCAATCCGCATGCCACTGGAACAAAAACCCCATTGATTCATGAGGTTGCCAAGATTGCAACGGCCGTTTTCGACACCAGGGGTGTCGTCGTCACACGACGCGAACCACGCAGGCCCGCGTTAAGCCCATGAATTCAAGGCTGCGCGACTGTCTCCAGCCACCGACGGAAAAATCAACGACTTAACGCGCGCGCACAAACTCAGGCGCGCTCGGCCTTGAATTCCGACGGCGAAAGGTTGTGCCGCTGCAGCAGCTTGTAGAACTCGGTGCGGTTGCGATGCGCCAGCCGCGCGGCCTGGGAAACATTGCCCCCGGTCGTTTTCATGAGGCGCACGAGATAATCGCGCTCGAAGCCCTTGCGCGCGTCGTCCAGCGCGACGAAACCCTGGGCGTCCTCGCGCAATGCCTGCTGCACCAGCGAACGCGGAATGATCGCCGTGGTGGACAGGGCCACCGACTGCTCGACCACGTTGAGCAACTGGCGCACGTTGCCCGGCCAAGCGGCATTGAGCAGCAGTTCCATGGCATCGGGCGCGAAACTCTGCGCGGACTTGCCATAGCGCTCGGACAGGCGCTGCAGAAAGGTCGAGGCAAGCAGCGGAATGTCCTCTCGCCGCTCCGACAGCAGCGGCAGCTTCAGCGGCACGACGTTGAGGCGGTAGAACAGATCCTGCCGCATCGTGCCCTCGTGCATCTTGGCCTCGAGATCCTGGTGCGTTGCAGAAATGATGCGCACATTGACCGGAAAATCCTGCGTGGCGCCGACCGGGCGGACGCGGCGCTCCTGCAGTGCGCGCAACAGCTTCGGCTGGAGTGTGAGCGGCATATCGCCGATTTCGTCAAGGAACAGCGTGCCGCCATCAGCCGCCATGAACAGACCCTTGTGAGCGGTCACTGCGCCGGAGAACGCGCCCTTGGCGTGGCCAAAGAGCTCGGACTCGAGCAACTGTTCGGGAATCGCAGCACAGTTGATTGCCTGGAACGGGCCGCCGGCGCGCGGACTGGCCTGGTGGATCGCCCTCGCCAACAGTTCCTTGCCGGTGCCGCTGGCACCATTGATCAGGACGCTGGCGTCGGACGCCGCAACCAGTTCGGCCTGGCGCAGCACTTCGAGCATTGGCGAGCTGCGGGTGATGATGTGCGAGGCCCAGTGGGGCACTTCACCCTGGTTGTCGAAGCCGCCGCCGGTCGCGCGCAGGGCCTGCTCAACCTGTGCCAGCAGCACCCGGCTGTCGAAAGGCTTGGTCAGGAAACCGAAAACGCCGCGCTGCGTCGCGGTCACCGCGTCCGGAATCGTGCCGTGCGCGGTGAGGATGATCACCGGCATGGTGGGCGCCTGCTGATGGATCTGCTCGAACAGCGCGAGGCCGTCCATGCCCCCCATCTTCAAGTCGGTGATCACCAGCGACGGGCGCTGGGTCGCCATACGCCCCAGCGCCTCTTCGCCCGATTCGGCGGTGTGTACCGTGTAACCGGCCGCGCCAAGCCGCATCGCAATCAGTTGGAGGAGGCCGACATCGTCGTCGACCAGCAGGATTTCCGGGCGAGAAGTGGAATTCATCATATCGTTCTCAGTTTGGGCGACGCTGCGGATTACGGTTGCGAAGATCCCGCTCGATGCTGAGCAGGGCGTCGAGTTTTTTCTGCAGTTCGTCTCCACGGCGTTTCTCATCATTCAGCTGTGCCTCGAGTTTGCGGGCCTGGGCATTCGCCTCTTCTGCCCGTTTCGCATCTTCACGGGGTAGCGCCTCGATACGTTTCTGCTCTTCGCGGAGTTGCCGCAGGCGCTCGTTGGTCACCTTCAACAGCGTCTGCGCGAGCAGACGCTGCGGCGAGTTCGCATCGCCGGTTACCGGACGCGACGCGATCCCCTCGAGCAGCGCCGTCAACTTCCCGTCGTCACGGAACGACGCGCCCGGCACCAGCAGTAGCAGCGCCAGGCGCAATCGCTGCGGATCCGCCTTCTCACGCTGAAAGGCAGCGTTGACGGCGTTGTACTCCTTGCGCAACTCGTCCTGCGGCAGCGCTGCGATTCGCTGGAAATACACCAACAATTCAACCACTTCCTGGGATTCATGCGCCGTGTCGGCGGGTGTCGGCGGCGGCGCTGGCTGTGGGGGCGCCGGACTCCCATTGCTCTCGGGCACCGGCTTGACAGGCAGGAACTGGCAACCTGAAGCCAGCAGCCCGACCATCAGGCCAGCGATCAATCCCCTAACAACTTTCATGCCTGACCTTCTTTCCAGATCTTTGGTATCACGACGCGAAAGTGCGCGCCGATTTCTGAGTCGATCAGTTCGATCCTGCCGTTGTGCGCTGCGACGTATTCCTTGGCGATCGCCAGTCCCAGTCCGCTACCTTCGACCTTGGTTCCGTCGGCATGGGTACCGCGGAAGAACGGTTCGAAGATGCGGGTACGCTCCTTGGCGGGGACGCCCGGCCCTTCGTCGATCACGTCGATGACGGCGTTGTCGGTTTCCGCTCCGAGCAGCACCTTGATCACCGCATCCCGGGGCGAGTATTTGAGCGCGTTCGCCAGGAGGTTATCCACGATGACGCGAAGCTTGTCGGCGTCGCCCTCGACCTGGACAGGTCGCAGGACACGCTGGAATCGCACACCGCGCGCAGCAGCCGCGAGCAGGTGGTCTGAAACCACATTGTCGCATACCCTGTCCAGGGCGAGGGGTTCCAGATCGAGCTGGGCGGCGGACTGGCTCGCCTTCTGGAAATTGAGCATTTCCTCGATCAGCGACTGAAGGCGCAGGCTGTTCTGGCGCATGATCCCGACCACTTTGCGCTGCTGCTCGTTCAACGGCCCGGGTACACCGTCGTCGAGTAGTTGGGTGCCTTCGCGGATCGCCGTGAGCGGCGTCTTCAGGTCGTGCGAAACATGGCGCAGGAAGCGTCCCTTCTGCTGCTCCAGCTCGGACAGCCGCTGGCGCAACCAGTCCAGCCGCTTGCCGAGCGAGGCCAGATCGCTCGGGCCGTGAACCCGGATCGGCTTCTCGTAGTTGCCGCGACCGAGCGTGCGAATCGCCGCCTCGAACTGGTTCATCTGTGTCGATATGATGTGGCGGAACCAGATCGCGATCAGCAGCGCGAGGGGGATGGTTACCGGCACCAGCCAGACCAGCATTTCCCGGATCGTCTGGGCCGAACCCAGCATCGCGGACACCTCGGCGTCGACACCGTAGCGCACGTCAACGACCAGATTGTCCGCGTTCTGGACGAGCTGCGCGAAGACCTGCAGCGTGGCCGGCGGATCGAGCAGCGCGCTATCGGACAACATGCCATTGAGCTTCTGCTCGGCCGTCACCAACTGGATCTGCCGGCCACGCTGCTCCTCAGTCGAGAGGTAGGGATCGTAGGCCCGCAGCGCCTGCTCGAACTCGGCACGCAGCGTGCGGTAGTCGTCCAGCAGCGCCGAATCCTGCAGCACCAGGTACTGGCGCAACACGCGCTCCATGCCCGTCAGCGTCTCGCCGATCTGCTTGCCGTTGCGCGCGACCGCGGCACTGCGCTTGACCGCTACCGCACTCTGTGAAGCGAGCCGGTCGACCGCCACGAGAGATATCGCGAACGCGGCCATCAGCGGCAACGCAACCAGAGCGAAGCCGGTCAGGATCAACCGCAAGAAGGATCTGGGATAGTGCTTGCGCAAGTCGGGTGCTCCGGTCTGCTATAGTCTGCGGCCAATCGAACCGCCCATCATGATAGCCCGATGACTGCTGCTGCCGCACCGCGCATCTGCCTGATCGCCGCCGTCGCCGCCGACGGCACCATCGGCGACAAGAATTCGATCCCGTGGCGCATCGCCGGCGAGCAGAAATACTTCCGCTCGGTCACCACCGGCCACCCGATCGTCATGGGGCGAAAGACGCACGAGTCGATCGGACGCCCGCTCCCGGACCGGCGCAACATCGTGGTCACGCGCAACCCGAAATACTGCCCGGCAGGCTGCGAAACCTTCCCGTCGCTCGACGATGCGCTGGCCGCTTGTCGCGCGGCTTCGGACGTTTTCGTGATCGGCGGCGGCGAACTCTATCGCCTCGCACTACCCCTCGCAGACCGGCTCTTTCTCACCGAAATCCACGCCGAGTTCGGTGGCGATACGCGATTCCCGGAATTCGACCGCAAACAGTGGCGCGAAGTGTCGCGCGAGGCCCATCGCAGCGAGGACGGCTGGAACTACGACTACGCGGTATACGATCGCGCGTAAGTGCGCCGGAACAGCGCGTCAGATCTTCGGCAGCGTAACGCCGACCTGCCCCTGGTACTTGCCTCCGCGATCCTTGTACGAGGTTTCGCAGACTTCGTCGCTTTCGAAGAACAACACCTGCGCACAACCCTCGCCGGCATAGATTTTCGCCGGCAGCGGCGTCGTGTTCGAGAACTCGAGTGTGACGTAGCCCTCCCATTCCGGCTCGAATGGCGTCACATTCACGATGATGCCGCAGCGCGCATACGTACTCTTGCCGAGGCAGATCGTCAGCACGCTGCGCGGGATGCGGAAGTATTCGACCGTGCGCGCCAGCGCGAAGGAATTGGGCGGGATGATGCAGTATTCGCCGTGCATCTCGACGAAGGAATTCGGGTCGAAGGCCTTGGGATCGACGATGGTCGAATTGATGTTCGTGAATACCTTGAATTCTGGCGCACAACGGATGTCGTAGCCGTAGCTTGACGTGCCGTACGATACGATCTTGTGCCCGTTGGCCTCGCGGATCAGCGTCGGCTCGAACGGCTCGATCATGCCGTGCTGTTCCGCCATGCGGCGAATCCACTTGTCTGACTTGATGCTCATCGGAATGTCCCGGACCGCCGAAAACCCGGCATTCTAACGTGCCGGCCCCCAACCTGCAGGACGCGCCTCAGTCCGCGTAGGCGGACAGCACCACGTCCGCTGCCGCGCGGCGAACCGGGACGAGCCGTTGGTAAGCCGGCGATTCATGCCAGCGCTTCAGTGCAGCCATGTCCGCAAAGCGGATCACGACGGTCAGTTGGCCGGGCGCATCGCCGGCAAGCGATTCATTCAGTCTGCCGCGGAAGACCACTTCCCCGTCACACGCCGCGATGGTGTCGCCGACCTGGCTGACGTACTCCTGCCACTTCGCGGCATCCCGCACGGTCATGTGGCCGATCAGCCAGGCGGCCATGCCCGATCAGGTGTTCTGCACGACGATGCTGGGGAACTTGGACGTCATGTCCTTCGCCTTCTCTGCAATGCGGATCGCGATCTTGCGTGCGATATCGCAGTAGATCTGTGCAACGCGACCGTCCGGGTCGGCCACCACGGTCGGCTTGCCGGAGTCGACCTGCTCGCGAATGTGGATGTCTAGAGGCAGGGCGCCAAGCAGTTCGATGTCGTAGTCTTTCGCCATGCGGCCGCCGCCGCCGGTGCCGAAGATGTGCTCTTCGTGGCCGCACTTGGAGCAGACGTGGATCGCCATGTTTTCGACGATCCCGAGGATCGGGATGCCGACCTTTTCGAACATCTTGAGCCCCTTGCGCGCATCGAGCAGCGCGATGTCCTGCGGCGTCGTGACGATCACTGCACCGGTAACCGGCACCTTCTGCGACAGCGTGAGCTGAATGTCGCCGGTGCCGGGCGGCATGTCGACGATCAGGTAATCGATGTCGTCCCAGCGCGTTTCGGTCAACAACTGGTCGAGCGCCTGCGTGGCCATCGGCCCGCGCCAGACCATCGGGGTCTCGACATCGATCAGGAAGCCGATCGACATCGCCTGGATGCCATAAGCCTCCATCGGGCTGATCGTCTTGCCGTCCGGCGATTCCGGCTGGCCGGTGATGCCCAGCATCTGTGGCTGCGACGGGCCGTAAATGTCGGCATCGAGGATGCCGACCCGGGCGCCCTCGGCAGCCAGCGCGAGTGCGAGATTCACGGCCGTCGTGCTCTTGCCGACGCCGCCCTTGCCCGAAGCGATGGCGACGATGTTCTTCACGCTCGGCAGCAACTTAACGCCTCGCTGCACCGAGTGCGAGACGATCTTCTGGTAAACATTGACACTGATGTTGCCAATACCGGGCAATGCCTTCAGGTTCGCGATCACCGCGCGGCGAATCGGATCGATCTGCGACTTCGCCGGATAGCCGAGTTCGACATCGAGCGAAACGTCGCTGCCATCGAGCTTGACGTTCCGCGCCGCGCGGCTACTCACCAGATCCTTGCCGGTGTTGGGGTCGACCACTTCCTTCAGGCTGGTCTGGATCTGTTCCACGGTGAGGCTCATCGACGTTCTCCGGATTGCGCTGGATTCAAGACAGGGACTGGAAGCCGGGACTAATCCCGACTAATTCGCTACAGTTTAACCGATCCGACCGCCCGCGGTGCAGACATCCATTGTCCCGATGGGTTGCCCGGTGGAGCAGTACGCCGAGGCCGGGGCCGCAGCGCGCAGGGCGGGAACAGGGGGCGTTTGCTAGAATGATCGACTTATCAAATTGTTGTGGATTGGGCGTCGAATCGCCCACCGCCGGCCCGCCACGATGTCGAATTCCAAACGCCACATCCTCGTCACCAGCGCCCTGCCCTACGCCAACGGCGCCATCCATTTCGGCCACCTGGTCGAATACATCCAGACCGACATCTGGGTGCGCTTCCAGCGCATGCGCGGCCACGAGGTGCATTACGTCGGCGCAGACGACCAGCACGGCACGCCGATCATGCTGCGCGCCGAGAAGGAAGGCATCAGCCCGCGCGAACTCGTCGACCGCGTGCTCAAGGAACATGCGCGCGATTTCTTCGGCGGACTCGACGCTCAGGCCGCATGGAAATCCGGCAAGGGCGAACTCGCCGGCTTTCTGGTCAGCTTCGACAACTATTACGAAACCGACTCCGAAGAGAACCGCTGGTTCTGCGAGGACATCTACTCGAAGCTGAAAGACGCAGACCTGATCGCGACACGATCCGTCGAGCAATTCTACGACCCGGTCAAGGCGATGTTCCTGCCCGACCGCTACATCAAGGGCGAGTGCCCGAAATGCGGCGCCAAGGATCAGTACGGCGATTCCTGCGAAGTCTGCGGCGCCACCTATGCGCCAACAGAACTGAAGAACGCCTACTCCGTCGTTTCGGGGGCCGCGCCCGAGCGCCGTGCCAGCAAGCACTACTTCTTTCGCCTCTCGGCGCCGCAGTGCGAGCAGTTCCTGCGCGACTTCACGCAGGGCTCCAACGTGCTGCAACCGGAAGCCGCCAACAAGATGAAGGAATGGCTCGGCGAACCCGGCGAAGGCAAGCTGTCGGACTGGGACATTTCGCGCGACGCGCCCTACTTCGGCTTCCGCATTCCCGGCACCGACAACAAGTTCTTCTACGTCTGGCTCGATGCGCCGGTCGGCTACTTCGGCAGCTTCCGCAACTACGTGCAGAAGCAGAACGCGCTCGGCAACGACATCGACGAAGACACGTTCCTGCGTGCGGACAAGGCTGCAGCCGCAGGCACCGAGATGGTCCACTTCATCGGCAAGGACATCCTCTACTTCCATGCACTGTTCTGGCCTGCGATGCTGAAGAACGCGGGCTACCGCGTACCGACACAGATCAATGCGCACGGGTTTCTCACCGTCAATGGCGAGAAGATGTCGAAAAGCCGCGGCACCTTCATTACCGCGCAGAGCTATCTCGACCTCGGCCTCAACCCGGAGTGGCTGCGCTACTACTACGCTGCCAAGCTCAACGGCACGATGGAGGACATCGATCTCAACCTCGACGATTTCGTTGCGCGGGTGAATTCGGATCTGGTGGGGAAGTACATCAACATTGCGAGCCGATGCGCGGGGTTCATAAGCAAGTTCTTCGATGGCGAGCTAAAATTCGATCAACCAAAACCGCTGTTGGACGGCGCAATCAACGAAGGCGTCGTGGTTCGCGAGTCATATGAATCACGGGATTTCGGCAAGGCGGTCCGGGACATTATGGCTGCCGCTGACCGAATCAATGGAGAGATTGCGCGCGAAGAACCCTGGAATCTCGCAAAGGACGACCAAAAACGCGCGCAACTTCACAGCATCTGCTCACGCGCGCTCCACGGGTTCTACGTACTGTCCATCCTTCTGCATCCGGTCTTGCCACGTACTTCAGGGCGAGTTGCCGAAGAACTTTTCGGAATGGACCGGGCGTTCGATTGGGATGACCTCGGCACTCTTCCCCAGCGCATCAACCCCTACACTCACCTATTGACCCGCATCGACCCCAAGCAGATCGCCGCCCTCGTCGACGCCAACAAGGAATCGCTCGCGCCTGCCGCGCCGACTGCACCCGCGCCGCATTCGCAGCAGCGCCACGCCGAGCATCAGCAACATGTCACGAAGAAAGAAATCGCCGCAGTGGAACAGGACAACGCACACATCTCGATCGACGATTTCGCCAAGATTGACCTGCGCATCGCGAAGATCGTCGCCGCCGACCATGTCGAAGGTGCGGACAAGCTGCTGCGCCTGCAGCTCGACATCGGCGAGGAGAAACCGCGCCAGGTGTTCGCCGGCATCAAGAGCGCCTACGACCCTGCCGCGCTGGTCGGCCGTCTGACGGTGATGGTCTCCAACCTCGCGCCGCGCAAGATGAAGTTCGGCATGAGCGAGGGCATGGTGCTTGCCGCATCGGACACGGACGGAAAAACTGCCGGCCTCTACATCCTCTCGCCTGACGCCGGTGCGCAGCCCGGCATGCGGGTCAAGTAAATCCGTGACGACGGATCGGGTCGCCCACGACAACCCGCAGTCGATACGACTGCGTCTTTCCCGCGCAATCGTGCGCTGGGTGCTGGTCGACCTTGGAGGACTGGTGCTGCTGTTGTTGGGAGGCCTCTGGCTGATTGCCGGCCTGCAGATCGTGCCGGGATTTCCGTCCAGTGGCGGCCAGGCATGGTTCTGCATCGCCCTCGGTTTTGCATTGATGCTTTACGCCATCGTCGAGATACTCAAGGAATTCCTCACACAGCGGCCCCGTCCGACGGGCACTTCGGCGGCGGGCAGGGACTGAACGGCGCCATGCCCCTGACACCGAACAAGCGCTGGATGGCGCGCCACAACCACAGCCCGAGCCGGGCGCCTTCGCACAGGCACGAAATGCATCGTCCAATATTGCGGAGGCATCATGGAATTCTCGTTCCGACCTAAGTTGCTCGACACCCTGCCCGGATACGGTCGGGGGTTGCTGGTTGCAGACATCTCGTCCGGCCTCACGGTCGGCGTGCTCGCTTTACCCCTCGCGATGGCTTTCGCCATCGCCTCCGGCGCGCCACCCAGCGCGGGAATCTGGACAGCCATCGTCGCCGGCTTCCTGATCTCGGCACTCGGCGGCTCGCGCGTGCAGATCGGCGGCCCGACCGGCGCCTTCATCCCGATCGTCTATGGCATCGTCGCGACCTACGGCATGCAGAACCTGTTGATCGCGACGATGATTGCAGGCGCCCTGCTGGTCGCGATGTCGCTCGCGCGAATGGGCAACCTGATCCGCTACATCCCGGTCAGCGTGGTGATCGGCTTCACCAACGGAATCGCGGTCGTCATCTTCCTTTCGCAGATCAAGGACTTTCTCGGCCTGAAAATCGACAAGGTGCCGGCGGAATTCTTCGGCCGAATCGAAACGCTGCTGGCACACGCGCACACGATCCATTGGCCAACGGTGGCGCTGTCGGTTGCCTCGCTGGCCGTGCTTCTGTCGTACAACCGCCTGGCGCAAAAGTTCACGCTTCTGCGCAGGGCGCCCGGCCCGCTGGCCGTTCTGATCGTGGGCACGCTGGCAACAGCATTTTTCGGCCTTGCGGATCACGGCATCGAAACCATCGGTTCGCGCTTCGGCGGCATCCCGCAGTCGGTACCCCCCATCGCACTGCCGACGCTTTCGCTCGACGCGCTCGGCAAGCTGATTTCGCCGGCCATTGCGATTGCGCTGCTCGGTGCCATCGAATCGCTGCTGTCGGCGCGCGTGGCCGATTCGCTGATAGAGGATCGACACGATCCAAACCAGGAACTGATGGCACAAGGAGTGGCGAATCTTGTTGCGCCGTTGTTCGGCGGTTTCGCGGCGACCGGCGCAATCGCGCGCACGGCGACCAACGTGCGCACTGGCGGACGCACACCCGTCGCAGGCATGGTTCACGCGATCGTCCTGCTCATCGTGGTCCTGGCTGCGGCGCCACTGGCTGCGCACATCCCGCTGGCATCGCTGTCGGCCATCGTGGTGGTGGTGTCGATCAACATGGGCGAGTGGCACGAATTCCGCGAACTGCGGCGCTATTCGCTGAACTATCGCACCACGCTGCTGGTCACGTTCTTCCTCACCGTGGTATTCGACCTCACGCTGGCCGTCGAAATCGGCATGGTGCTGGCGAGCCTGTTCTTCATCTACCGCATGGCGGATCTCACACGGCTCGAGCGCGTGCCGCTGGAGGATTTCTACGGCGTCGAATCCCTATCGCGGCCGGACGGCTCGCGGCGCATAGTCGCCTACCGCGTCTTCGGCGCACTGTTCTTCGCGGCAGTAGGCAAACTCGAAGCCCTGTTGCACGAGAATGCCGAGCACCCGGACGTACTGATCCTCGACATGGAAAAGGTGATCAGCATCGACACCACCGGCCTCGATGTGCTGCAAAGCCTGCAGCGCAACCTGGACAAGCGCGGCTCGACCCTGATCCTGTGCGACCTCAATGCGCAGCCGCGTTCGATCGTGGAGCGCTCGGGATTCGCCGGCACGGTCGGCGAAGACAACGTCTGCGGCAACCTGACCGAGGCGCTGATTCGTGCCCAACAGGTGCGGCCGCATGCCGGAAGAATCGCCTATGCCTGATCGGGTCGTCTGTCGCCGGTTGGTCGTTCATGGCCGGGTCCAGGGCGTCGGCTATCGGTGGTCGATGGTGCGCGAGGCGGAACGCATCGACGGTCTGAGCGGCTGGGTGCGCAACCGACGCGACGGCACGGTGGAAGCCGTCGCTGCGGGGCGCATCGAGGCTATCGAGATGCTCATTGCGTGGGCGCGGGTGGGGCCGGCAGCCGCCAGCGTGTCGCGCGTCGACGTTCTCGAGCACGATGCCGACGAACCGTCCGGTCTCGGCTTCGAACAACGGCCGACCGTCTGACACCTGCGGCAGGCAACCAATGGTGCACTGCATATCGCCGGCGGGCGAGCCTTCCGCTACCATGATTTTCGTCGCCGGGAGCCCTCCCGGCGTTGCTTTTTCGAGAGGCGCGCCGCAATGACCAAGTTCACCCCGAAGCACAAGATCAACTCGTTCCATCCGCCCAAGCGCACCCTGATGGGCCCCGGCCCCTCGGAGATGCACCCGCGCGTCATTGCCGCGATGGGCCAGCCCGTAGTGGGCTACATGGACCCCGTGTTCGTCCAGATGATGGACGAATTGAAGGATCTGTTGCGCTACGCCTACCAGACCAAGAACCCGCTGACCTTCCCGGTATCCGGCCCGGGTTCGGTGGGCATGGAGTCCTGCTTCGTCAATCTGGTCGAACGGGGCGACAAGGTCGTGGTATGTCGCAACGGCGTGTTCGGCGGCCGCATGATCGAGAACGTGGAGCGCTGCGGCGGCATACCTGTCGTGGTCGAGGATACGTGGGGTGAGCCGGTCGACCCGAACAAGCTCGACGATGCACTGAAGAGCAACCCCGACGCCAAGGTGGTCGCCTTCGTCCACGCCGAAACGTCGACCGGTTGCGCATCCGATGCGAAGACGCTGGTCGATATTGCGCACCGACACGATTGCGTGACGATCGTAGACGCCGTCACGTCGCTCGGCGGCACGCCGGTGCTGGTCGACGAATGGCAGATCGACGCCATTTACTCCGGCAGCCAGAAGTGCCTCTCATGCACGCCGGGTTTGTCACCCACCTCGTTCTCCGATCGTGCGATCGCGCGAGTAAAAGCCCGCAAGGCGAAAGTGGAAAGCTGGTTCATGGACCTCAACCTCGTGCTCGAGTACTGGGGCAACACCAAACGCACCTACCACCACACCGCCCCGGGCAACGCGCTCTACGCGCTGCATGAAGCGCTGTTGCTGCTGCGCGAGGAAGGCATCGAGAATGCGTGGGCACGCCACTGGCGTCACCACCTGGCGCTCAAGGCGGGCCTTGAGGCAATGGGCCTCAAGTACGTCGTCAAGGAAGGCTATCGCCTGCCGCAGATGAACGCCGTGTACGTGCCGGAAGGAGTCAATGAACTCGAGGTGCGACAGCGCCTGCTCGCCGAATTCAACCTCGAGATCGGCGCCGGCCTCGGCCCGCTTGCCGGCAAGGTGTGGCGTTTCGGCACCATGGGCTACTCGTGCAAGGCCGAGAACGTGATGCTCTCACTCGCCGCGCTTGGCTCGGTGCTGTCGGACATGGGCTCTCCGATCGAAGTCGGCCACGCGGAAGCGGCTGCGCATGCTGCTTATGCGGCACAACATGCGGAGGCCGCGAAAGCTGCCAGAAAACTCGCCACCGCGTAGCCGAATCGGCCTGCTGAAGGGTGGACGACGCGCCTTGCGATCACGATCGCGCGGTCACAAGGTGTTCAATGACTGGATACCAGATAGATCGACGCACATTCAGCCGGTTGGCGGTTGAATGTGCGCATCTCTCCAATCAGGAAAGCGAAAGGCGGCGCGTAACCGCGCCGCCTTTTCTTTTACTGCCAAGCAGGCCTTACTTGTACTGACCGGAAATCAGTCCAGTCGTCGTCTGCCTGCTTATCTGGCTCCAGAGTCCGCCCGCAAACTTCCACTGACCGTTCCCGGTGCCGGCGCCGAAGTCTGCAATGACTTCCTGCTTGCCGTCGGCATTGAGGTCGGCGGCGACCATGCGCGTCACCGCTTTCTGGCCGATCTGCTTCCAATCAGTCAGGACGTGGTCGGTAATTTGAACGCCCACAGCAGCGCTATGAGAATACTGAACAAGCCCGAATCCGCTGAAATGCAGAATCAGATTGTCCTTACGCCCACCATCCGGATTCACCGCTATAGCCGCTAGTGCGCTCTTCGGAGAAATCTGAGTCCAGCTGGATCCGTTAATCAACGCCCAGATACCTGTCGGCGAACCGAAGGTGTCGCCTCCTATGCCAAAGTCTCCCACCAGATCCATCTGATCGTTTCCGTCGAGATCGGCCGCAACCATCCATACCGGCGAGCGTGTATCGACCTGAGTCCAGGCACCATCGCTGGTGTAGCCCCAGACGCCGGAACCGGCTCCGAAATCGACGATCAGTTCGTCCCGTGCGTCGCGATTGAGGTCCACAAACAGCATCCGCTTCGTTGTCCGGTTGTCGATCTGACGCCACGTCGACCCGTTTGCATACAACCAGAGACCGGCAGATCCGAAATCGAACACGATGTCATCCTTGCCGTTGCCATCGACATCACCGACCACCATGTTCTTGGCCGAGCGAGCGTCGAGAACCGACCAGACTCCGGTCTTGGACAGGCGCCAGATACCGAGGGACTTTCCGAGCGAATCAGTACCCAGATCGATGATCAGGTCGGACTTTCCGTCGCCGTCCGGGTCGGCCATTGCGACCTGTCTGGCGTTCCGCGTATCGAGACGGCTCCAGGTTGTACCGTTCTTCATCATCCAGGTGCCACCGGTTCCGAATGTTGCGACCAGATCGTTGGCGGCAACAGCACTGACATACGCGGAACGAGTCTGCGTCTTCGTACCCGAGGGTCCGGTCACCGTCAGGCTGACGCTGTAACTGCCCGGCCTCCTGTACATGTGCACCGGCTCGGCATCGGTGCTGGTCGTTCCGTCTCCGAAAGTCCAGAGGTAGGCATTGATGGTGCCGGAACTGTCGTCCGAGAACTTGACGCGCAGCGGGACGGTACCTGACACGCGATTGGCAGTGAATGCCGCGGACAAGGCGTTCCCGACCTGAACGTAGTCGGCCTTGGTAACCGTCTTGGAGCCCGCCGTGCCACTCGCGGTCAGCGTGACCGTATAGTTGCCCGGCGTCGTATACACATGGCTTACCGAGGAACCGGAACCAACGCTGCCGTCGCCGAAATCCCAGGCGAAAGACGTCAGCCCGGACGAAGCCGTTCCAACGAACGCCACGGTCAATGGCGCGGTACCCGAGGCACTTGGCGAGCTGAAGTCCGCCGTCGTGCCGACAACCGGAGAGGACACCGTCACGGTCTTGGTGGTGCTGTTGGTTCCGCCCGACCCAGTGACGGTGAGCGTCACGGTGTAGC